>Ga0111539_10000051_pt1 | contig 117607 bp, 104 predicted proteins | sample RhiMethybrSRZTD1_FD_79667 | JGI IMG/M metagenome (GOLD analysis project Ga0111539, IMG submission 79667) | Populus rhizosphere microbial communities from Tennessee, USA - Rhizosphere MetaG P. TD hybrid SRZTD1 (version 2) (version 2) | ecosystem: Host-associated > Plants > Roots > Rhizosphere...
GAACCTGTTCCGCATCGCCAACGAGAAGACCACCTTCGCCGACGCCTTCAAGATGGCGGACGAGGTGCTCTATTCCGGCGTGCGCGGCGTCACCGACCTGATGGTGATGCCGGGCCTGATCAATCTCGACTTCGCCGACATCCGCGCGGTGATGAGCGAGATGGGCAAGGCCATGATGGGCACCGGGGAAGCCACTGGCGACAACCGCGCCATCGCGGCGGCCGAGGCGGCCATCTCCAACCCGCTGCTGGACGAGGTCAGCATGAAGGGCGCCCGCGGCGTCCTCATCAACATCACGGGCGGCATGGACATGACCCTGTTCGAGGTCGACGAGGCGGCCAACCGCATCCGCGACGAGGTGGACCCCGACGCCAATATCATCTTCGGCTCCACCTTCGACCAGTCGCTCGAGGGCAAGATCCGCATCTCGGTGGTGGCGACCGGCATCGATGCCCAGGCCATGAGCCAGCCGCGCCCGAACAGCGTGTTCGGCAACCTCACCCTGGTACCGCGCACCATGCAGACGGCTCAGTTGAGCGGCGGCGACACCGGAGACCGCGCCGTGGCGCGGGTAGATGGCGGCTATACGGCGGCCCCCGTGGCCGCGCCGATGACGGCCCACGCGGTCGCACCGCAGGCTCGTCCCGCCGGCTTCGGCATGATCACCACCAAAGTCGCGCAACCGACCATGAGCGCCGGGCAACAGCCCCAGCCTCACCCGACGATGTCCCATCCGACAATCGGAGCCACCGCGCTGCAGGCCCAGCCGGCGCGCCAGCCCATCCTCAAGGATGAGATGGCGGCGTTGGATCGGCTGATCTCGCGTCCGGTGGAACGGGTCGAGCGCCCGATCGACGACCGGCCCTTCATCGCACCACCGGCGAGCGAACCGGCGATGCGGGCGCAGCCGCAGGTCGCCGAGCCGGTCGTTCCGCAAATGCGGATGCCGCAGCCGGAGTCGCAGATGACGGCTCCGTCCGCTGCACAGTCGCTGCAAATGCCGGCGCCGCAAGCGCCGATCGTGCAGCCGCCGGCTTTGACCATCGATCCGCCGCATGTCGAGCAGCGCCGTCGCGCGCCCAGCCTGTTCGAGAAGGTCACGAGTCGCCTGACCGGTCAGCAGGCTCCGAAAGCGCCGCCCGCGCCGCAGGCCCCGCGTCCGCAGATGGAGCGCAGGGCGGAACCCGCGCCGATGCAGCCGCAACTGCAATTGGACCCGGCCGATCGCATGTCGATCAGCCGGCAGGAGGAGGACATGCTGGACATCCCGGCCTTCCTCCGCCGGCAAGCCAATTGACCGCGTGACGTGACGCGTCCGGGCCGGTGATGCCGCTCTCTCCGCAGCGCTCGCCGGCCCTTCCGAGGTAGCCTCGACTTCGCCCGAAATCCGGTTCGTCCGGGTTTCGGGCGCTTTGTTTTTCAAGGGCTTGAGACGCTTGAGCGCGCCTTTCCCGCCCTCTATAGTCACCCCCTCATTGGGGCAAAAAGCGACGGCAACATCATGGGTTTTCGGATTCCCAACCTCTTGAGGAGTGTCAGCCTGTGCGTCGGCTTGGCCGCCGCCCTGATCGGCTGCGCCAGCGAGGAGCCGGAGATTCCGGACCAGCCGGCGGAGGTGCTCTATACCAACGCCATCAACACGCTGGAGGAGGGCAAGGCTCAAGAGGCCGCCAAGCTGTTCGAGGAGGTGGAACGCCAGCACCCCTATTCCTCCTGGGCGACCCAGGCGTTGGTGATGGCAGCTTATTCCTATTATCTGATGGACGATTATGACAGCGCGATCCCGGCGCTGGAGAACTTCATCCAGCTTCACCCCGGCAATCGCAACGCCGCTTACGCCTTCTACCTGCGCGCGCTCTGCTACTACGAGCAGATCGCCGACGTGACGCGCGACCAGGGCAACACCGAGGAGGCGCAGCGGGCGCTCAGCGACGTGATCGCGCGCTTCCCCAACACGCCCTATGCGCGCGATGCCAGCCTGAAGCTCGATCTGGTCCGCGATCACCTCGCGGGCAAGGAGATGGAGGTCGGCCGCTATTATCTGACGCGCGATCTCTATCTTGCCGCCATCAATCGCTTCCGCACGGTGGTGGAGCAGTATCAGACCACGACCCATGTGCCGGAAGCCTTGCATCGCCTGGTCGAAGCCTATCTCTCGCTCGGCATCAACGATGAGGCGCAGGCCGCCGCGGCCGTGCTCGGCTACAATTATCCGGGCAGCGACTGGTACCAGGATTCCTACGCGCTGCTGGCGCAACGCAACCTCCAGCCGGAAGCACCCAAGGAAGGGTCCTGGCTGGAAGGCGCCTTTTGACGGCGGGCCGCTGATTCATGCTGACGGCACTCGCCATCCGCAACGTCGTCCTGATCGAACAATTGATTCTGACGTTTGAATCGGGCCTGACGGTGCTGACCGGCGAGACCGGCGCCGGCAAGTCGATCCTGCTGGATGCCCTGGGGCTTGCGCTGGGTGCGCGCTCCGAATCCGGCCTGGTGCGCAGCGGCGCCAGCCTGGCGGTCGTGACCGCCGAATTCGCACTGCCCGAAGACCATCCGGCCCTGGCGCTGCTCAGCGAGCAGGGCCTGCAGGTCGATCGGGCCTTGATCCTGCGCCGCCAGGTCGGAAGCGACGGCCGTTCCCGCGCCTTCGTCAACGACCAGCCGATCAGCATCGCCCTGCTGCGGCAGCTGGGCGATCTGCTGGTGGAGATCGAAGGCCAGTTCGAGGCGCACGGGCTGCTGGACGTTTCCACCCATCGCGGGCATCTCGACCAGTTTGCGGCCTTGCATGCACAGGTCGACAAAACGCGGGCCGCCTTCGCCGCCTGGCGCAAGGCCAAGCAGGCCCACGACGACGCCGCGGCGCTCACCGACAAGGCACGGACCGAAGAGGATTATCTCCGCCACGCTGTCGCGGAGCTTGATCTCGCGGCGCCCAAGGCAGGCGAGGAGGCCGAGTTGGCGGCCGAACGCGCGCGGCTGTCAAACCGCGAGCAGGCGATGGAGGCGCTGAACGGCGCGCTCGGAGATCTCGCGGGTGATCGCGGGTCGGAGCGTACCATGGCATCCGCCTTGCGCCGGCTGCAGCGCATCGCCGACAAATTGGGCTCGGAAGGCGAAGCGGCCATTGCTGCGCTCGACCGTGCGTCCATCGAGATGACCGAGGGCATCGCCGCCTTGGGCCGGCTGATCGCCTCTTTCGATGCCGATCCGAAACGGCTGGAGAAACTCGAGGAACGGCTCTATCTCCTGCGCGACCTCGCGCGCAAGCATCGCATCCCGCCCGACGGTCTGGCCGAATTCCATGAAGGCATGCGCAGCCAGTTGGCCGCGCTGGACACCCAGGATGGTTCTCTCGGCAAGCTGCGCGAGGCGGCGCAAAAGGCCCGCGAGGCCTACATCGCGGCGGCGGAGACCCTGAGCAAGGGCCGCGGCCGGGCGATCAAGTTCCTGGAAGCTGCCGTCAAGGAGGAACTGCCACCCCTGAAGCTGGAGCGCGCACGTTTCATCGTGCAGTGCGACAAGCTCGATGAGGCGCATTGGGGCGAAAATGGCTGGGACCAGGTCGGCTTCGTGGTTGCGACCAACCCCGGATCCCCGCCGGCGCCGATCGAGCAGGTCGCCTCGGGCGGCGAGCTGGCGCGCTTCATGCTGGCCTTGACCGTCGTGCTGGCGGGCGGCCAGGCGGCGGAAACGCTGATCTTCGACGAGGTCGATTCCGGCATCGGCGGCGCCACCGCGACCGCCGTCGGCGAGCGGCTGAAGCGCCTGTCGGAGCATTTCCAGATGCTCGTCATCACCCATTCGCCGCAGGTCGCGGCGATGGCCGACCAGCATTGGTGCGTCGCCAAGGAGACGTTCCGCAACAATGCCATCACCACCGTGACCGCGCTGGACAAGAAGGCGCGGCGGGAAGAGATCGCGCGCCTGCTGGCCGGCGCCACCATCACCGACGAAGCGCGCGCCGCCGCCGACAAGCTGCTGGCCGAAGCGCGCTGAAGCAGGGCGAACCCATCCGTCAAAGCTGACATTCGCCGACAGGTGGGAAGGAGCAGAGTGAGTGCCTGACACGGCATGCAGATGAGCATGGCATGAGCAAGGAAACTGAAAAGGCGCCGCAGGAGCTGAGTCCAGGCGAGGCCAAGACGGAGCTGAAGCGGCTCGCCAAGGAAATCGCCCGCCACGACAAGCTCTATCACCAGAAGGACGCGCCGGAGATCAGCGACGCCGAGTACGACTCGCTGGTCAAGCGCAACAAGGCGATCGAGGCGCTGTTCCCGAGCCTGAAGCGCACCGACTCGCCAAGCGCACGCGTCGGCGCCGAGCCCGCCGCCGGCTTCGCCAAGGTCAAGCACCTGCACCCGATGCTCTCGCTCGACAACGCCTTCACCAGAGAGGACGTGGCGGATTTCATCGGCCGGATCCGGCGCTTCCTGGGGCGCAAGGACGAGGCTGAGATCGAGCTCAATGTCGAGCCCAAGATCGACGGCCTTTCCGCCAACCTGCGCTACGAGGACGGTGCGCTGACCATCGGGGCGACCCGCGGCGACGGCACGATCGGCGAAGACATCACCGCGAACCTGAAGCATGTCGCCGGCATCCCGCACAAGCTGAAGGATGCCCATCCGCCGAAACTGATCGAGATCCGCGGCGAAGTGTATTTCCCGCACGATGCCTTTTTCGCGTTGAACAAGGAGCGGGAGAAAGCCGGCGAGCCGGTCTTCGCCAACCCGCGCAATGCGGCGGCCGGCTCGGTGCGTCAGCTCGATTCCAACATCACCAAGTCGCGGCCGCTGAAATTCTTCGCCTATGCGATGGGCGAGGTGCAGGGCTGGCGCAACGAGCCGAAGCTGCACTCCGAAGCGCTCGACCGGCTGAGGCAATGGGGATTCTCGGTCAATCCCAAGACCCGGGTCGCCAAGACGCTGGATGACGCGCTCGATTTCTACGACGAGCTCGCCAAGGAGCGCGCCGACCTCAATTACGATATCGACGGGGTGGTCTATAAGGTCAACGACCTCGCCTTGCAGAACCGCCTCGGCTTCGTCGGCCGCGCCCCGCGCTGGGCGACCGCGCACAAATTCCCGGCCGAGCAGGCCGTGACGACGCTGAACGACATTTCGATCCAGGTCGGTCGAACCGGCGCACTCACGCCAGTTGCCAAGCTGGAGCCAATCACCGTCGGGGGCGTCGTCGTCTCGAATGCGACGCTTCACAACGAAGACGAAATCGCCCGCAAGGACGTTCGCATCGGCGACAAAGTGATCGTGCAGCGTGCCGGCGACGTGATCCCGCAGATCGTCGCGGTGGTCGACGCCGAGCGCAAGGGTCGCGGCAAACCCTACAAGTTCCCCGACCGCTGCCCGGTTTGCGGCTCGCACGCCGTGCGCGAGGAAGGCGAAGTTGTCCGCCGCTGCACCGGCGGTCTCATCTGCCCGGCCCAGGCGATGGAGCGGCTGCGCCATTTCGTCTCGCGCGGCGCGTTCGACATCGAAGGGCTCGGCTACAAACATATCGAGGCGTTCTATCAGGATGGCCTCATCAAGACTCCCGTCGATATCTTCCACCTCCATCGCCGCCGCAAGGATCTGATGGAGCGCGAAGGCTGGGGCGAATCTTCCGTGAGCAACCTGCTGAACGCGATCGAGGCGCGGCGCACCGTTTCACTCGACCGCTTCATCTATGGGCTCGGCATTCCGCAGGTCGGCGAAGTGACCGCCAAGCTCCTGGCGCGGCACTATCATATGCTGAAGGACTGGCGCGCCGCGATGCTGGCCGCCGCCAAGGATCGCGACGGCGCGGAGTATCAGGACCTCAACAACATCGATCAGATCGGAGAATCGGTCGCCGGCGACATCCTCGATTTCTTCGCCGAGAAGCACAATGTCGAGGTGCTCGACGCCCTCGCCAAGGAAGTGACCGCCGAAGAGGTCCAGGCCCCCCGCGCCTCCAACTCGTCCGTCTCCGGGAAGACTGTGGTCTTTACTGGTGCTCTCACCCGGATGACCCGCGACGAAGCCAAGGCCCGCGCAGAATTGCTGGGCGCCAAGGTCGCCAGCTCGGTCTCCAAGAAGACCGACTACGTCGTCGTCGGCGAGGACGCCGGCTCCAAGGCCGCCAAGGCTGAGGAACTCGGCGTCAAGATGCTGAGCGAGGACGAGTGGCTGGAGTTGATCGGGGGATAATGTTCCCCGTCAGATTTCCGGAGGCACCGGAGCTTCAACGGGGACGATCCCCATCGTCGCCTTCGTTGTGCGCGGCCACAGGATGACGGCCAGCCCGGCGATGATGATCGCACCGCCGATGAGCAGTCCCAGGCTCAGCGGCTCGCCCAGCATGAGCCAGCCCGCCAGGACTCCGGTCGCCGGCATCAACAGGAGAAAGGGCAGGATCTTGTCGGCCGGCACCCGCATGATGAGCTTGTACCAGAGCGAGAAGCATAGCACCGCGCCGATCAGCGCGCCGAACAGGACCTCGCCCCAGGCCAACGGCGATGCATTCCGGATCGCATCGAGATGTCCGGTCTCGAAAACGATGGAGGCGATCAACACCTGCGGCGTCGCATGGCGCGACAGGCCGGCATAGAGCCGGAGGCCTTCATCGCGCGTCACCATCGGTAGAACGGCCTGGCACGAAGCCCAGATGCAGGAGCCTACCACGACAAAGCTCCAGCCCCACACTTCGCCCTCGAAGCTCGGCACGCCGATGACGATAGCAGCGCCGACGATCGCCACGACGATTCCGGCAATGTTGCGCAGATCCGGCTTGCCGCGGCCCAGGGCCCAGGCGACGGCGATACCGAACGGCACCTGCATCTGCATCAACAAGGTGCCCAGCGAGACCGGGCAATGCGCCAAGCCGTAGAACGTCATGCCGGTCGGCAGGGCGCCGGAAAAGAACGCGAGCAGCGCCAGCTTCCATTGCGGCGAATGGGTGCGCCGCGTGAACGGTGTCAGCGCCGCAGCGATGATCGCGTAGCCGATCCCGACCAGCAGCAGCGGCGGAAAGGCCGCGATCGCGTCCTTCTGCACCGCATAGTTCGCGCCCCAGATGATCTGCACCAGGACGAGCAGGACGATGTCGAGGGGGCCCATTTGAGCGACGGCGAGCTGCGGCGGGAAAGTGATACTACCGGCGCCGCGTGGCGATGGGGAAACGATCAGAGCTCATGCCGCGAATTCGCCAAACGCATGGCCGCTGAACCGGCCATGCGTCGGCGGACTCAAGAAACGCTCGCCGCAAATTAGGTCAGATCGCCCGCGTCGCCCCTTCCAGCCACTTCGCTGTCGCGGCATCCACCAGCGGCGTGATCGTCTCGCGCACGCGCGTGTGGTACGCGTTGAGCCACGCCACCTCGTCCGCCGTGAGCAGCGAGCGGTCGACCGCCTCAAGGTCGATCGGCGCCAGTGTCAGGGTCTCGAAGGCGAGCATGCCGGGATGATCCTTGTCTTCCACCACCGTCACCAGGTTCTCGATTCGGATGCCGTATTCGCCGTCCTTATAGTAGCCGGGCTCGTTGGAAATGATCATGCCGACTTCCAGCGGGACGCGGTTCGGCATCTTGGAGATGCGCTGCGGCCCCTCATGCACAGAGAGGTACGAGCCGACGCCGTGGCCGGTGCCGTGATCATAATCGAGCCCGACCTCCCACAGCGGCCGCCGCGCGATGGCATCGAGCGAGCTGCCGGTCGTGCCGCGCGGGAAGCGCGTGGTGGCGAGGGCGATGTGGCCCTTGAGCACGCGGGTGAAGCGGTCCTTCATCTCCGCGCTTGCCTTGCCGACCGCGATGGTGCGTGTGATGTCGGTGGTGCCGTCGAGATACTGGCCGCCGGAATCAACCAGGAACAGCCAGTTGACCGGGATCGGCCGGTTGCTCTCCTCTGTCACCTTGTAGTGGCAGATGGCGCCGTTCGGCCCCGCGGCCGAGATGGTGTCGAACGAGAAGTCGCGGAACAAGTCATTGCGACGGCGGAACGACGCCAGCTTTTCCGCCGCGATAATCTCATTGAGCTGACCCTTGGGCGCCTCGATCGACAGCCAGTGCAGGAATTGCGAGACCGCCGCGCCGTCGCGCCGGTGCGCGGCGCGCGATCCCTCCACCTCGACCGGATTCTTGCAGGCCTTGGGCAGCGCGCAGGGATCCTCGCCGACCGCAGGCTTGGCGCCCGCCGCGATCAGCCGGTCATAGATCGCGACGCCTGCCGTCATCCCATCGACAACGACCGTGGAACCGGTCTTGCCGAGCGCGTCGAGCGCGGGCAGGAAGCCGCTCTTCGGCTGCACCGCGACCTCGTTGCCGAGATGCTGGCGCGCCTCCGCCGTCAGCTTTCGCGGATCGATGAAGAGATCGACCTTGCCGTCCTTGTCGACGATGGCGTAGCCGAGCGCGAACGGCGTGCGCGGCACGTCGCCGCCGCGGATATTGAGCAGCCAGGCCAGCGAGTCCGGGGCCGAGATCACGGCCGCATCCTGGCCCCGCTCCTTCAGTTTCCGGGCGATGAGCTGGCGCTTCTCGGCCGAGCTCTGGCCGGCATGGCGGGTATCCTGCGGCCAGATCGGCGCGATCGGCTCGGGCGGCTGGTCAGACCAGGCTTCATCCAGCGGGTTGCGGTCGACCGCCTTCAGCTCTGCCCCGGCCTTGCGCGCGGCCTCGCGATAGCGCTGCGCGGCATCCGGCGTGATCAGCCAGGGATCGAAGCCCAGCACTTCACCCTTTTTCAGGTTCGCGGCGATCCAGGCTTCCGGGGGCTCGGTGATCAGATGCCGGATCTCGAACAAAGTGGCATCGATCTGCTCGCGCACCTGGATGGTGTAGCGTCCATCGACGAAGACCGCGGCCTTGTCCTTGAGCACGATGGCAAGCCCGGCGGACCCGGTGAAGTTGGAGATCCAGGCCAGCCGCTCGGCCCGCTTGGGCACATATTCGCCCTGGTGCTCGTCCGCCCGGGGGATCAGAAAACCGTCCAGGTTCTGGGTGTGCAATTCCTTTCGCAGTGCAGCATGACGGGCCGAGACGGGCTGCCGCACTTGTCTTTTCACATCTCGTGCCCAGCTCTCATGGGCGGCGCTCAATCGCCGCTTCGTGTCCTCGTCGGCACCCGGCGCGACCAGGGCAATCCACTCGTCCGGACGCTCGCCATCGGGCGCCGCGACGCTGCCGGCCAGGACCTGCTCGAGTTCAGTTAAACTCATGTTAACTTTGATGTTTTTGAGCGCCGAGACGACTGCTTCAGAGCGCGTTGCGTGTTCGTTCATGCGGTTGCCTTCTTTCCGTCCGACCGGCGTCCCAAAACCACCACGTTCAAGGCGCTTGGTCCTAGATAAGCCATGCAAATAAACAGTTCTTTAGGGATTCCATATGCATACTCCGCATTACTGCAATGCAGCACAGACCCCTCCAAAACCGACCTGTTAATCTCTACATTGTAACTCGTGATTGCTGGGCAATACGGCCCGGTAGAAACAATCGGATGACTAGGATCATGTATCGGACGACTGAAAATGAGAAGGTGGTGCTTGGCCGCGCGGATATGCCGGAAGCGACTGCCCGCAAGACTGGCTTCGGCGCCCTGGCGGTGTTCTCGAAGCGTGTCATCAACTCTGTGCGCCGCACCTTGGAGTTCTCCGCGATTGCGCGGGAGCTTGCCGCGCTGAACGACCGCGAATTGGCCGATATCGGCCTCAACCGCGGGGACATCCCGGCGGTGGCCCTGCAAAGCGTGACGGTGCCGGCTCAGCCGCGCCTGATCGTCGCGTTCGGCGAGCTGGCCTATGACCTGCTGGTCGCCCCGGTCGCGCTGTGGAACAAGCGCCGCGTCGCCTTCAGCGCCCTCAACGCGCTGGACAACCGGATGCTCGCCGACATCGGCGTCACCCGGGCAGAGATCGCGGATGTCGTGAACGGCCTGCATAGGTCGGTTTCCTATCCGGCCATCTCGCTGGATGTGGTCACGCCGATCGTGGCCTGGAATCGCGCCCGGCAGACCGCCAACCAACTCTACAAGCTGGAAGACCGCATGCTGCTGGATATCGGCGTGGTCCGCGGCGACATCGAATGGCTGGCCAGCGAAGTCGCCCACAAGGCGGCGGGCGCTGCCAACCGGAATCAGCCGACCCGCGCGGCATAACCTAATCTGCTCGTCCCGTTTGCGATTGCGGGACACTTCATTGAACCGGCGGTCCGCTCAAGCGGCCGCCGGTTTTTCTTTTTTGCGCCCGTAGGTCCGCCAGCCGCGCGAATTCGACTTTCAGGCGCGGCACCGCGAAGTCGACGAATGCCCGCACCTTCGGCACCGACAGGCGCCGCTCTGGCGTGACGATATGCACCGGCAACGCCGGTGATTCCGCCTCCGGCAGCACCACCACCAGCCTGCCATCGCGCACCTCGTCCGCGACCTGATACGAGAACAGGCGGGTGAGGCCGTTGCCCTCGAGAGCGGAGCCAATCGCGGCCTCAACCGTGTTCACGATCAATCGTGGCGCGATCGTCACGTGCTGAATCTCGGCATGTGGGTCGGCCGGCGCGAAGCTCCAGCTATCCAGTCCGAACGTGGTCAATGCGGCGATCTGGTGCCCGCTGATATCCGCCAGTTCTTGGATCGGTGGCTTGCTCGCAAGATAAGACGGCGCCGCGCAGATCACTTGCCGCACCTCGCCGATCCGGATCGCGATCAGGCTCGAATCCGGCAGATGGCCGATGCGCAGCGCGATATCCTGCCCTTCTTCCACCAGGTTGAGCTTGCGATCGAGCAGGAGCAGCCGCGCCTTCACGGCGGGGTAGGCGTCGAGGTAGTCATCGAGGATCGGCCGCAGAATGCTGGCACCGCTCGCAACCGGACCGGTGACGTTGAGAACGCCGCGCGGCGCCGCGCTTTCGCCGGCGACCAGCAAGTCGGCTTCTTCCATATCCGTCAGGACGCGCCGGCAAGCAGCCGCGTAGCGCTCGCCCGCTTCGCTCAGCTTGATGGTGCGGGTCGTGCGGTGCAGGAGCGGCGTGCCGACATAGTTCTCCAGGAACGCGATGGCGCGCGACACCGCCGCGGGAGACCGGCCCAGACGGCGTCCGGCTCCGGCCAGACTGCCTTGGTCCAGCGCAGTCACGAATACCCGCATGGCATCGATCCGGTCCATCATTCTTCCGAGTAGCGCAATAGTGTTTTGCATTTAACGGCTATTCTGCCGAATAACGCAATACCCTAAGTTTCCTCCATTGCAACGCGAAACAGGTGGAGGACACCATGAATACCGAACGCAAAGTCGCCCTGATCACCGGCGCCTCGCAGGGTATCGGGGCGGGGCTGGTCCAGGGTTTCCGGGAGCGCGGCTACCGCGTGGTGGCGAATTCCCGGTCCATCAAACCCAGCGAGAGCGCTGATCTGTTGAATGTCGCCGGCGATATCACTGACCCCGCGGTCGCCAAGCGCGTGGTGGAAACCACCGTCGAGCGCTTCGGCCGCATCGACACGCTGGTCAACAATGCGGGCATCTTCGTCTCGAAGCCCTTCGTTGAATACACGCCGGAAGATTTCGCTTCGGTCATTGGAGTGAACCTGGCGGGCTTCTTTCATGTCTCGCAGCGCGCCGCCGCGCGCATGCTGAGCCAGCGGTCCGGTCACATCGTCAACATCACCACCTCCTTGGTCGACCAGCCGATCGCCGGCGTCCCGGCCGCGTTGGCATCGTTGACCAAGGGCGGGCTCGATGCGGTCACGCGCGGGCTGGCGATCGAATATGCCGACAAGGGCATCCGCGTGAACGCAGTGTCACCCGGCATCATAAAGACACCGATGCATCCGAAGGAGACCCACGACTTTATGTCCAAGCTGCATCCCATGCAGCGGATGGGCGAGGTGCGCGAGATTGTCGACGCGGTGCTCTACCTCGATAATGCGGCGTTCGTGACCGGTGAAGTGTTGCACGTCGATGGCGGCCAGCATGCCGGCCGCTGGTGATCGGAGGATAGGTCGATGCCGTATGTGAACATCAAAGTGACTCGCGAGGGCACCACGCCCGGCAGCAAAGGGGTGACGCGGGAGCAGAAGGCCGCACTCATCAAGGGTGTCAGCGAACTGCTGCGCGATGTGTTGAACAAGCCGCTCGACGCGACGTTCGTCGTCATCAATGAAGTCGAGATGGAAGATTGGGGCGTCGGCGGCCTGCCGGTCGAAGACTGGCGACGGCAGAAAGCCGCCAAGCAATAGTACGCGAGGGAGGTCGATCATGACGAGCTGGCGCGATCGTCGCATTCAGGACTTGTTCGGCATCGACCTCCCCATTCTCCAGGCGCCGATGGCCGGCGTCAGCACGCCGGAAATGGCGATTGCAGTCAGCGAGGCGGGCGGGCTCGGCTCGCTCGCCGTCGCGCAGCTCACCCTCGAGCAGGCGCGCAAGGATCTGGCGGCGATCCGCCAGGGCACCAAGCGTCCGATCAACGTCAACTTCTTCTGCCACAAGCCGCCGGCTCCGGAGCCGGCGCGCATCGCTTCGTGGCGCGCGCTGCTCACGCCGTACTATCGCGAGCTCGGCCTCGATCCCGCTGCGCCGATCCCGGAGACCAACCGCGTGCCGTTCGACGAAGGCTTTTGCGCGCTGGTGGAGGAGGCGAAGCCGGAAGTGATCAGCTTCCATTTCGGACTGCCGGAGCGGTCCCTGCTCGATCGAGCCAGGGCGACTGGCGCCAAGATCATCTCCTCCGCCACGACGGTTGCCGAAGCCCGCTGGCTGGAGGAGCGCGGCTGCGATGCCATCATTGCGATGGGGCTGGAAGCGGGCGGCCACCGCGGCAATTTCCTCTCCGACGACATGGCGCGCCAGGTCGGCACCTTCGCCCTGGTGCCGCAGGTCGTCGACGCCGTGAAAGTGCCGGTGATCGCCGCCGGCGGCATCGCGGATGCACGCGGCATCGTCGCCGCGTTCGCGCTCGGTGCGTCGGCGGTGCAGATCGGCACCGCCTACATGCTCTCGCCCGAGGCCAAGCTGTCGCCCCCGCACCGGCAGGCGCTGCAAAATGCCGCCGATAACGACACGGTCATTACGAACCTGTTCACCGGACGGCCGGCGCGCGGCATCGTCAATCGGCTGATGCGCGATCTCGGTGCAGTCTCCTCGGCGACGCCCAGCTTTCCGCTCGCCGCCGGCGCGCTGCTGCCGCTCAAGGCGAAAGCCGAAGCGGCAGGATCAGGCGACTTTACGAATCTGTGGTCCGGTCAAGCGGCCCGGCTCGCGCGCGAAATGACGGCCGGAGAGCTTACGCGGCGCCTCGCCGCCGAGGCTTTGGCAAGACTGTCGACCGCGTAAGGCGCTTCGTTTTGCCCTTGCGCAGCACCAGCACCGACCAGTCGCCGAGCCGGATACGGAAATCGAGCGCGAGGCCGGCCGCCACGTGGGCCGCGAGCACGTCCTTCTCCTGCTCGCGCAGCAGGCCTGAGAGCACCGCGCGGCCGTCCTTCGCCAGCACCCGCGCGAGATCGGGCGCCAGCTCGATCAGCGGATTGGCGAGGATGTTGGCGGTCACCAGGTCATAGGGTGCGCCGTCGCGGATCGCCTTGGCGCGGTAGCCGTCGGAGCGCAGGATGCGGACCTGCCGCGCCAGCTTGTTGACCTTGGCGTTCCCGCGCGCCACCCGCACGGCATCGGCATCGTTGTCGCCGGCGAGCACTGGAACGTTGCAGAGCCGCGCCACGCCGAAGGCGAGAATGCCGGTGCCGGTCCCGATGTCGAGCGGCTTCCTGATCTTGCGCGTCTTGGCGAGCCGGGCCACCGCCAGCAGGCAGCCGCGCGTGGTCTCGTGCCGGCCCGTGCCGAACGCCATGCCGGCGTCGATCTCCAGGCCGATCATGTTCTTCGGCACATTGCCCTTGAAATGCGAACCGTAGAAAAAGAACGGCCCGGCCTTGAATTCCGGCAGGCCGCGACGGCTTTCCGCCAGCCAGTCCTTGTCGGGCACGCGCGCAATCTCAGGCTGATGATCGCCGAGCGGCTTCAAGGCCGCCGCGACATCCCTGGCCGCCGGCTTTGCCTGCGAGAACACTTCGATCAGCCAGCCTTTGCCGTTGTCGGTTTCGAAGCTCGAGATCGCCTCGCCGAACGGCTCCAGCGCATTCTCGAGAGCCAGCCGCGCATCTTCCGCCGGCTTGGCATAGAGCTTCAGGCGGATGGACCAGAGAACTTGCATGACGTCCCCCACCGCCGTCATCACCGGGCCGACGCGAAGCGGCGCGACCCGGTGATCCAAGTTTGATTCCCTCGCTTCGGCAAAAATTGGATCGCCGGATCTTCGCCCGGCGATGACGGAAAGGAAGTATCCACGCTCATCACCCCGCCTGCTCCGCCGGCATGACGAAACTGGCCATCACCTTCTTCACCCCCGCCTTGTCGAACGCGATCTCCAGCTTGTCGCCTTCGGAATGCAGCACTTTGCCGTAGCCGAACTTCTGGTGAAATATCCGCGCGCCGCTGGGATAGCGCCCGGTTCCGGTTTGCACCACCGCTTCGGCGCTAAGATCGATCAGGGTTCCGCCACGCCGGCCGAAGCCTTCGCGCAACGGCGCACGGCCCCAACCGGATTGCGGACCCATATAGCGCTCTGATGGCCGCCACAGCTGATCGTCCTCGCGCTCGATATGCGCCTTGGGCAATTCGGCGATGAAACGCGACGGCAAGGCGTTCTGCCACATGTTGTGGACGCGCCGGTTGGCGGCGTACGAGATGAGTGCCCGCTTGCGCGCACGCGTGATGCCGACATAGGCGAGGCGCCGCTCCTCCTCCAGACCCTTGACGCCGTTCTCGTCGAGCGAGCGCTGCGAAGGGAACAGCCCTTCCTCCCAGCCGGGCAGGAACACGATATCGAACTCCAACCCCTTGGCGCCGTGCAGGGTCATGATGGTGATCATCTCGCCATCGCCGGCCGCGGCATTCTCCATAACCAGCGAGACGTGCTCCAGGAATCCGCCCAGGCTGTCGAACTCCTCCAGCGCGTGGATCAGTTCCTTGAGATTCTCCAGCCTTCCCGGCGCCTCGATCGATTTGTCGTTCTGCCACATCGCCGTGTAGCCGGATTCGTCCAGCACGATCTGCGCCAGCTCGGCATACGGCGTGGTCTCCGCGAGCTTGCGCCAGTTTTCAAGGTCGCGGATGAGCTGACCCAGGGTGCGGCGCGGTGCCGGCTTCAGCTCGTCCGTTTCGACGATTCGGCGCGCCGCTTCCGGCAGCGAGACATTCAAGGCCCGCGCGGCATCGTTCACCTGCTTCAGCGTGGCGTCGCCCAGGCCGCGCTTCGGCACGTTGACGATGCGCTCGAAGGCGAGGCCGTCGTCCGGCTGATTGACCAGGCGCAGGTAGGCGAGCGCATCGCGGATCTCCTGCCGCTCATAGAATCGCGGGCCGCCGATGACACGATAGCGCAGGCCGAGGGTGATGAAGCGCTCTTCGAATTCGCGGGTCTGGAAGCCCGCGCGCACCAGGATGGCGATGTCGTTGAGCGACACGCCTTTGCGCTGCAGATCCTCGATCTCGTCGCCAATCTTGCGCGCCTCTTCCTCGCCGTCCCAGGCCGCCGTCAGCTTCACCTTTTCGCCCTCGGCGACATCGGTCCACAGGGTCTTGCCGAGCCGCCCCTCGTTCTGCGCGATCAGGCCGGAGGCGGCGGCGAGGATGTGCGGGGTCGAGCGGTAATTCTGTTCGAGGCGGATGACCTTGGCGCCGGGGAAATCGTGCTCGAAGCGCAGGATGTTCTCCACCTCCGCGCCGCGCCAGCCATAGATCGACTGGTCGTCATCGCCCACCACGCAAATGTTGCGATGGGCCTGCGCCAGCAGTCGCAGCCAGAGATATTGCACGACATTACTGTCCTGGTACTCGTCGACCAGGATGTAGCGGAACTGCTTCTGGTAGCGCGCCAGGATCTCCGTCTCTCTGCTGAACAGAGAGACGTTATGCAGCAGCAGGTCGCCGAAATCGCACGCGTTCAAGGTGGCGAGGCGCTGCTGGTACTCGCGGTAGATGCCGAGGATACGGCCGCCGCCGACTTCCGCCTGCTCCGCCGCGCTCACTTTGTCCGGTGTCAGGCCGCGATCCTTCCAGCGCTCGATGATGCCGTGCACCACGCGCGACGGCCATTTCTGGCTGTCGAGGCCTTCGGCCTGGATGATCTGCTTGATCAGGCGCAGCTGGTCGTCGGTATCGATGATGGAGAAATTGGGCTTGAGGCCCGCCGCCTCCGCATGCTGCCGCAGGATGCGCGCCGCCAGCGCATGGAAGGTGCCGAGCCACCAGCCCTCCACCGGACGGCCGATCAGGTGCGAAACCCGCGCCCGCATCTCGCCCGCGGCCTTGTTGGTGAAAGTCACCGCCATGATCTCGAACGGCCGCGCCTTGCCGGTCATCAGCAGGTGCGCGAGCCGCGTGGTGAGCGCGCGGGTCTTTCCGGTGCCGGCGCCGGCCAGCACCAGCACCGGTCCGTCCTGCGCCAGGACAGCCTCGCGCTGCCGGTCGTTGAGGCCGTTGAAATAGGGAAACTTGAGGTCGAGTTCGAGTGGCGATTCGGTCATGGCGAACCTTATACACATGGCCCGCGAGGCTTGACAGGGCAAGTCACCCAGGCCGACAACGGGGCCGAAAATCCTGCCCGATCAATGACCTTGTCGTAAGGAGCACGCGCATGCCGAGCGCCGCCGAAACCATCAGCCTGCCGGGCGCAATGCCGGGAACCGCGCGCCAGCTGCGCGTCTTCAGCTTCGGCGATCCGGGCGCGCGGCCGAAGGCCTATCTGCAGGCCGGGCTGCATGCCGACGAGCCGTCCGGCATGATGATCCTGCGCGAACTCTGCAAGCTGCTGGCGGCGGCGGAAGAGGCCGGCGAGATCAAAGGCGAGATCGTCGTGGTGCCGATGGCCAACCCGCTCGGCGTCGACCAGGCGCTCAACAGCGCCGTCATGGGACGCTTCGAGCTGCGCACCGGCGCCAATTTCAACCGGGCCTGGCCGGACCTGGTGACCGGCCTCGCCGATTCCGTGCGCAAGCGTCTCGGCCAGGCGCCGGACGTGAACGTGGAGCTGGTGCGGCGCGAGTTGAAGCGCCGGGTCGCCGCGCTGCAGCCCGAAAGCCCGATCATGGCCCAGCGCATCGCGCTGGCGCGGCGCGCCTATGACGCCGACCTGGTGGTCGACCTGCATTGCGACGACGAGGCGTTGAGCTACATGATGGCGCCCGACGAATTGTGGGACGAAGCCAGGCGCTTCGCCGCCGACGTCGGCGTCCATTCATTGCAGTCGAACGGCGACAGCAGCGGCGCGCATTGCTTCGATGAGTGCTTCCTGGCGCCCTGGCAGGCGCTTGGGAAAGAGTTCGGCGCGCGCGTGCCGCTCGGCTGTCACGCCTTCACCTTCGAGATGGGCGGTGTCCTCGATGTCGATCCGAAACAGGCCGCGCGCTATGCGCAAGGTTTCCTGCGCTACCTGCGGCGGATCGGCTGCATCGCCGGCGCGGCGCCGCGGCGCCGCGCGAACGGCCTCAACGAATTCCGCGCCTTCGAGATGCTGGACAGCCCGGTGGGCGGGCTCCTGCTCTATCGCCAGCAGCTTGGCGACTGGGTCGCGCCCGGCGAGGTGCTGGCGGAAATCGTCGATCCAACCGCGCCGGATCTGGAGACCGAGCCGGCGGTCATCAAGGCCAGCATGAAAGGCTGCGTCGTCTCGCGCCGCCTGTCGCGCCAGGTCGCGTTCGGCGATTTCGTGGTGATGCTCGCCGGCCACGAGCGGCCGGCGAGCGGCAAGTCCAAATCGCTGCTGGACTGACTGTCAGCGCAGCCGATGCCTGGTCTGCCCGCCGATACGTTCCAGGCCGGCGTCGCGCAGCAGGTGATCCGACAACCCTTGCACTGACGGAGCCCGCCAGCGGCGCACGGCCATGGCCGCCAGCAGCTTCGAGAACCAGTTGATTTCACCAAGCCCGACACCGGTGGATCGCGGCTGTATTACAAACTGTGTCACAACACCTCTCCTTGCGCCCGCCACGCGGCGGGCGGAACCAATGAAGTCCCCACATTTCGTCGTTGGCCCTTATCGCGGGGCCTTCATGCCGAGCGGCGGATGGTCGTCCGCTTCGGCTTCGTCATATTTTCGCCCCGGCAGCGGGATCAGCATCGAAACCTGCCGGCGATAACGGCGGTACTGGTCGCCGAACATGTTGACGAGGTCACGCTCCTCGAAAAAGATTCCGATAAAGATGTAGCCAGTCGTCCCGACCGCGAGCAGCAGATGCCCCATCGTCATCGTGGGCGTCGCCCAGAAGCCGAGGATGAAGCCGAGATACAGCGGATGCCGGACGCGCTTGTAGAGGAAGGGCGTCCGGAATTGCGGCTCCGGCAGCTTCCAGCCCATGAGCTTGGCCATCACTTGCCGCAAGCCGAACAGTTCGAAGTGGTTGAGCAAGAAGGTCGATAGCAGCAGGATGCCCCAGCCGAGCCAGAACACGCCCTGGATCACGGCGATCGCCATCGGGTCCTGCACCGACCAGATCACATCGGGCATCGGCCGCCACTGCCACAGCAGCAAGGCCAAGGCGGCGGTTGCAAACACCACGAAGGTGCTGCGCTCGACCGATTTCGGGACCATTCGGGTCCACCAGCGCTTGAAGCCCTGGCGGGCCATGACGCTGTGCTGAACCGCGAAGATGCCGAGCAGGACGACGTTGACGATCAGGGCCTCCATCAAAGGGCCCGGTGTGCCAGAATCGACGGTTTTCGGAACAATGATGTTTCCGACGAACGCGATGGCATATGCGAGCGTAACCAAAAAGATCACATATGCGACGATGCCATATAGCACGGCCAATATGCCTCCCATGACGCCTCTCCTTCGCTGTGGGGAGGAGAACGTCTAGTCGCGAGGCGTCAGCAGTCCCGCAACCCGCTATCAAAGTACCGTCAAAAGAGCGACAATTGCTGTGTGTAGGTCCACAATGCTGGCCTGACTCGCCGCTTTTGTGATGGACCTCACTTTGAGGCGGGGTCTCCTAGGGGCCTAATCTGCTTGCGACGCGGAAACGGTGGGCTTGGATGGCGCGGATTCGTGTGCAGTTGCTTGGCGGTTTTGCGGCTTTCGGCCCGGATGGTGGCCCGCTTGCTTTGCCGACTCGCAAGGCGGAGGCCCTCTTGGCAATGCTCGCTTGCCGGCTCGGCGAGGCCCAGCCCCGCGACCGGCTGACGAACCTCCTATGGGGCGACCGCGGCGACCGGCAAGCCCGACATAGCCTCAGCCAGACCCTGACCTCGATCCGGGGTGTCATTGGAGACGCTGCCGACCCCTTCACCGCCGAACGCGAGACCCTGGCCGCCCGCCTGGATGTGGTGAGCGCCGATGTCATCGACCTCGTCGATCTCGCTGAGCGCAACGATCTCGAAAGCCTGAGGGCTGCAGCCGACCTCTATCGCGGCCCGCTGCTGGAGGGATTCCGGTTGCACGAAGCCGCGTTCGACGAATGGCTGGCGCAGGAGCGCTCTCGCTTTCACAACCTCGGCCTCTCCGTGCTGATGAAGCTGGCCGAACGCGAAGCGGCCGGTGGCGATGCCGCCGCTGCCACATCGGTGCTCGAATGCGCGTTGGCACTCGATCAGCTGTCGGAGGAGGTCCATCGCCGGCTGATGCGGCTCCATCTCGATCGCGGCAACTACAACGCGGTGATCCGCCACTACCGCGATTGCAGCGAACTGCTGAAACGTGAGCTCGGCACCGTTCCCGAGCCGGCGACGACCGCCCTCTATGCCGAAGCCCGCGCCAAGCTCAAGGAAACGCCGGCGGCTGAAGCTGCGCCGGTTCATCAGATCCTGGCACCGCGCGAGGAAAAGCAGGACATCCGCTTCTGCATGACCGCCGATGGCGTCCGGATCGCGTTCGCCAGTGCCGGCGATGGTCCACCGCTGGTCAAGACTGCGAACTGGCTGAACCATCTGGAGTTCGATTGGCAGAGCCCCGTTTGGCGCCACCTGCTGCACGACCTCACCCGCGACTTCCGCTTGATCCGCTATGACGAGCGCGGCAATGGCCTCTCCGACTGGAAGGTCGATGATTTCTCGATCGAGGCTTTCGTGCACGATTTGGAGACGGTGGTCGATGCGGCAGGCCTCGACCGGTTTCCGCTGCTGGGAATCTCGCAGGGCTGTGCGGTCGCGATCAGCTATGCAGTGCGGCATCCGGAGCGCGTGACCAGCATGGTGCTGCATGGCGGCTATGCGAAGGGCTGGCGCGCGCGCGCGAACCCTTCCGAAATAGCTCAGCGCGAAGCGATGCTGACCCTGGTACGGGAAGGCTGGGGCCAGGACAATCCGGCGTTTCGTCAGATATTCACCTCCTGGTACATTCCCGACGGCAGCCTGGAGCAGTGGCGCTGGTGGAACGACCTGCAACGGATCTCGACATCGCCGGACAATGCCGTACGCCTGATGATTGAACTCGGAAAGATCGACGTGACCCACCTGCTGCCTCAGGTTGCCGTTCCGACCTTGGTGCTGCATAGCCGGGACGACGCCGCGGTGCCGTTCTCAGCCGGGCGCGAATTGGCAACCTCGATCCCGGGAGCGCGGTTCTTGTCGCTCGATAGCCGGAATCACGTGATCCTGGAGCAGGAACCGGCTTGGCCGCGCTTTCGCGACGAAGTTCGGAGTTTCCTGCGCGCTCAAGGAGCAGAGCCCCTGCGGCGTTCGGCCGGCTGAGGCCAGCTTGACTCTTTGATGCCGGCCGGGGCGTAATCCGTCCTATCCCCACATTCGAAGAGTCTTTATCTCATGAGCAAAGTCGTTCAGCGCATCAATCTGGATGCGATGAGTCCGGGCACCGAGCGTTTCGTGAAAGCCCATCGCTATGGCAAGGCCGGCGCGCGGCCGAAGGCCTATCTGCAAGCCTCGCTCCATGCCGACGAGATCCCGGGCATGCTGGCCGCGCATCACTTGATCAATCTGCTCGACGATGCCGACGCGCGCGGCGAGATCAAGGGCGAGATCATCGTCGTGCCGGTCGCCAATCCGGTCGGGGCCGGCCAGGTCATCAACACGACGTTCGCCGGCCGCTACGATTTCCGCAGCGGCGTCAACTTCAATCGCCGATGGCCCGATCTGTCGCAGGGTCTTGCCGCCAAGGTCAAAGGCAAGCTTGGCAAGGACGTCGAGGCCAACGTCTCGATCGTGCGCCAGGCGCTGGGCGAGACCGTCGACCAGATCTATGCGGTCGGCGAGAATGCCAAGCTGCGGCGCGAGCTGATGCGCCTTGCCTACGATGCCGACATCGTGCTCGACCTGCATTGCGACGACATCGCGCTGATGCACATCTATACGACCAACCAGTTCTGGCCGCGGGCGCAGGACCTGGCGGCGGAGGTCGGCGCGAAGGCCGTGCTGCTGTGCGACGATTCCGGCGCCGCCTCGTTCGACGAGAGCTTCTTCCTGCCCTGGTATCGGCTGCAGAAGGAAGTCGGGCCGGATTATCCGGTGCCGGCGCCGGTCCTGACCTCCACTATCGAGTTCCGCGGCCAGGCCGACGTCTATGACGAGCTGGCCATCGAGGATGCGCGCGGGCTGTTCCGCTTCCTGCAGCGGCGCGGCCTGATCGCAGGCGATGCCGGCCAGATACCGGCGCTGAAGGCCAAGGTCGCCAATCTCGATGCCTGCGAGATCGTGCGCACGCCCAAGGCCGGCATCGTCGCCTATCGCAAGCGCGAAGGCGACGTGGTCAAGGCGGGCGATGTGGTCGCCGACATCGTCGATCCGCTCGCCGACGACCCGAAGAAGGCGCGCATCGAGCTGCGCTGCCAGGCCGACGGCCCGATCCTCTCGACCCGCGCCATGAAGGCGGTGGCGGCGGGCGATTCCGTCGTCATGATTGTCGGCGACAAGGCGCTGCCGAACCCGACCGGATTGATGCTCAGCGACTAGGTGGCTCATGCTGAAGGTCTTCGGCGCCGTCGGTTCCGGCTCGAATGCGGTCGAAGCGGCGCTGACATTGCTCGGCATTCCGTATGAGCTGGTCGAGGCGGTCACCTGGATGGATGAGGCGGCGCGCAAGCGCGTCGAAGGCGTCAACCCGATGCGCCAGGTGCCGGCGCTGGTCTTTCCGTCGGGCGAGATCATGACGGAAAGCGCCGCCATCCTGATCCATCTCGCAGACCTTCATCCGCAAGCGCGCCTGGCGCCGGCGCTCGACGATCCCAGGCGCGCCCAATATCTGCGCTGGATGGCCTATGTCTCGTCCTCGATCTATTCCCTGTTCTGGATCAAGGGCGACCCGATGCGCATCGCCGCCGGCAAGGACGACGCCCCGCGCGTGATCGATCGCGTCCATGACCGGATCGCCGATTGCTGGCGCAAGATGGATGAGCAGATCTTGCCGGGCCGTTACATCCTGGGCGACGAACTCACCGTGCTCGATCTCTACGTCACCGTCATTTCGCGCTTCGGCCCATGGCGCACGCGCTTCTATCGTACCGCGCCGAAGATGGCGGAGATCGTCCGGCGTGTGGACGCCGATCCGCGCCTCCAGGACTTCTGGGCCCGGCGCTTCCCGTTTACGGAAGGATGGGAGCGGTAAGCGTCGCTCCCGATCGGAGCGCTAATCCCGCCGCTTGTTGCCGATCGCGATTCCCCGCCCCGCTTCCGGCGGACGCGGCAGCGTGTCGTGTACCTTTTTGATCTCCGCCAGCCGGTCGAAGAACTCGTCCGGCATGGTGGCGACCCGGCGCTCGCGGAAGTTCACGAACAGCAGCAGCCACTCGCAGGTCGCCGCGATGCTGCCGTCGGCCTTGCGCATGATGTTGAACCAGCGGATTCGCTTGCGGTCGAAATCGATGAGGATGGTCTCGACCGAGAACGAATCCCCGAGGAACAGCTCGCCCTGATAGGTAATGTGGTTCTCGGCCGCGAAGGTGGTGAAGCCGCGGGCATGGACTTCGGCGAAATCCATGCCCCAGGCGCGATAGACCCCATAGAACGCGTCATCGAAGGCCTTGAGGTAGAAGGCCACGTTCATGTGATTATTCTCGTCCACCCATTCGGGCAGGACCTTCAGATCACGCCAGACGAACGGGGCGGGTATGGACATCTTCTTCCTCGATAGGCTGGATGAAACGATACAAAGTGCGCTGCAACATGCCGGGGCCGCGGCGCAACGGTCAAGCAGCGGCGGAGCGGAAGCCCTGACCTGCGGCGAAACCCCTCAACGGCCCTGCGGATCGACGGCCCTCCCGGCAAATTGACCTGCCGCAGTGCATCAGCGCCATCACCCTGTCGCGATGGTGGCAAGATTGTGACCAGGGCGTTGACTCCGCTTGCGCAACGGCCCTAGGTTTCGCCCAAGGCAGCCCGGGAAATTGCAAACAAGATCAAGGCTGTCCGACCTTCTAACGGGAGACTGAGACAATGAAACGTCGACTTTTGGGGGCCGTTGCGGCGGCCGCGATCGCGTTTGGCTTCGCGAACGCAGCCACTGCCAAGACCCTGGTCTATTGCTCCGAGGGCAGCCCGGAGAATTTCAATCCACAGGTCAACACCACCGGCACCAGCTTCGACACCGCTTATCCGGTGTTCAATCGCCTGGTGGAATTCAAGCCCGGCACGACCGAGATCATGCCGGCGCTCGCCGAATCGTGGGACGTCTCCGACGACGGCCTCACCTACACCTTCCATCTGCGCAAGGGCGTGCGCTTCCACACGCGCGGCAGCTTCACGCCGACGCGCGATTTCGACGCTGATGACGTGATTGCCACCTTCAACCGCATGTGGAAGGCGGATGATCCGTACAGCAAAGTCTCCGGCGGCGCCTACGATTACTTCAACGACATGGGCATGCCGGACCTCTTGAAGTCGATCGACAAGGTCGATGCCAACACGGTCAAGTTCACCCTGACCAAACCGGAATCGCCCTTCATCGCCAATCTCGGCATGGACTTCGCCGCCATCCATTCCAAGGAATACATGGATGCGATGATGAAGGCCGGAACGCCGGAAAAGGTCGACCAGGAGCCGATCGGAACCGGCCCCTTCATCTGGGCCAACTACGCCAAGGACGATCGCATCATCTACAATGCGAACGTCAACTACTTCCGCGGCAAGCAGCCGATCGACCGCCTGGTGTTCTCGATCACGCCGGATCAGGCGACGCGCGAAGCGCGCCTAGAAGCGGGCGAGTGCGATATCATCCCCTATCCGAACCCGGCCGATATCGCGAAGCTGAAGGCCAACCCGGAGCTCCAGGTTCTGGAGCAGGAAGGCCTCAACGTCGGCTACCTCGCGATGAACGTGAAGAAGCCACCGTTCGACAACGTGAAGGTGCGTCAGGCCCTCAACATGGCGATCGACAAGGACGCGATCCTGGCGGCGGTCTATCAGGGCGCCGGCAAGGCCGCGAAGAACCCGATCCCGCCCACGATCTGGTCCTATGACGATTCGGTCCAGGCCTATCCGTACGATCCGGAGAAGGCGAAGGCCATGCTGGCTGAGGCTGGCGTCACCGACCTCAAGACCGACCTGTGGTACATGCCGGTGCAGCGTCCGTACAATCCGGACGCCAAGAAGATGGCCGAGCTGATGCAGGCGGACCTGGCGAAGGTCGGCATCACTGCCGAGCTGAAGACCTTCGAATGGGGCGAGTATCGCAAGCGCCTGCAGGCGGGCGAGCACCAGCTGGGTATGCTGGGCTGGACCGGCGACAACGGCGATCCGGACAATTTCATGGGCGTGCTGCTGTCCTGCGGCTCTGCGCGTGAAGGCGGCCAGAACATCGCCAAGTGGTGCAACGAGGACTTCACCAAGCTGATCGACGAAGCGAAATCGACGTCCGACGTCGAGAAGCGCACTGCGCTCTATAAGCAGGCGCAGGCGATCTTCCACGATCAGGCGCCGTGGGTCCCGATCGCCCACTCGCTGGTCACCATGCCGATGAGCAAGAAGGTGGTGGGTTACAAGGTGCACCCGCTCGGCACCCACATCTTCGAAGGCGTCGACATCCAAGAATAGTACGCAAGGTTGTCCTGGGGGCGGGGAAAGGATGCTTTCCCCGCCCCTCCTCTTTGGACCATAGTCTTACGCAATGATCCGCTTCGTCCTGACGCGTCTGGGCCTGGTGATACCGACCTTCCTCGGCATCATCCTCCTGACATTCATCCTGATCCGCCTGGTGCCGGGTGATCCGGTCGAGGTGCGTGTGGGCGAGCGCGGCATCTCTCCGGAACGGCATGCCGAGCTCATTCACCAGATGGGGCTGGACCGGCCGCTTTATGTCCAGTTCTTCGACTATGTCGGGGGCGTGCTCAAAGGCGATCTCGGCATTTCGGTCATCACGCACCGCCCGGTGATGGACGAGTTCCTGACCTTGTTCCCCGCAACCGTCGAGCTCGCGATCTTCGCGATGATCTTCGCGACGCTGATCGGCCTGCCGGCGGGCGTGCTGGCTGCAGTCCGGCGCGGCTCTGTCTACGACCACACCGTCATGGGCACCAGCCTCACCGGCTATTCCATGCCGATCTTCTGGTGGGGCCTGCTGCTGATCCTGTTCTTCTCGGTCAAGCTCGGCTGGACCCCGGTCGCCAAGCGTCTGGGCGACGACTACTTCGTCGACGAAGTCACCGGCTTCATGCTGATCGATACGCTGCTGTCGGACGAGAAGGGTTCGTTCCTCGACGCCGTCAAGCACCTGATCCTGCCGACCATCGTGCTCGGCACCGTTCCGTTGGCCGTGATCGCGCGCATGACGCGCTCCGCCATGCTGGAAGTGCTGGGCGAGGACTACATCCGCACCGCGCGCGCCAAGGGCCTTGGCATCTATCGCATCGTCGCCATCCATGCCTTGCGCAACGCGCTGGTACCGGTGGTGACCGTGATCGGCCTGCAGGTGGGCACGCTGATGGGCGGCGCGATCCTGACCGAAAGCGTGTTCTCCTGGCCCGGCATCGGCAAATGGCTGGTGGAATCGATCGGCCGGCGCGATTATCCGGCGCTGCAGGGCGGTGTGCTGGTGATCGCCGCCCTGGTCATGGCGACCAATCTGGCGGTCGATCTGCTGTACGGCCTGCTCAACCCGCGCATCCGGCACCGGCGCTAGGAGCGCAAGATGACCGATACGACCCTGTCCGCCACGCCCGTCCCGCCGACCGTGACGCCCGCCAGGGAGGTCTGGCTGGCGCTCAAAACGAACAACGGCGCAATGGCCGGGCTGATCGTGATTGTGGTGCTGGTATTCACGGCGATTTTCGCCAACTTCATCGCGCCCTATCACTACGCCGAGGTGTTCAAGGAATGCGTCACCAAGGTCTGTCCGCCGATCTGGCAAGACGGTAGCGATTCGCGCTTCATCTTGGGGACCGATTCGGTCGGCCGCGATCTGTGGTCGCGACTGGTCTACGGCTCGCGCTATTCGCTGTTCATCGGCACCATCGTCGTGACCATCTCGCTCGCCGCCGGGATCCTGTTCGGCTTGCTGTCCGGATTCTTCCGCGGCACGATCGACATCCTGGTCATGCGCCTGATGGACATCATCCTGTCGATCCCGAGCCTGCTGCTGGCCCTCGCCATCGTCGCGATCCTCGGCTCCGGCCTGCTCAACGCCATGATCGCGGTCGCCATCACCTACATTCCGCATTATGCACGGCTGGCGCGGGCCGCGGTGTTGACCGAGCTGCCGAAGGATTACGTGACGGCATCGCGCGTCGCCGGTGCCGGCACCTTGCGCCTGATGCTGAATGTCGTGCTGCCGAACTGCCTGGCGCCGCTGATCGTGCAGGCGACCTTGAGCTTCTCCACCGCCATTCTGGACGCCGCCGCGCTCGGCTTCCTCGGCTATGGCGCACAGGCGCCGACGCCGGAATGGGGCACCATGCTGGCCGATGCGCGCACGCTGATCCGCTCGCAGCCCTGGGTCGTGACCTTCCCGGGTCTCGCGATCCTGGTCACCGTGCTGGCCTTCAATCTCCTGGGCGACGGGCTGCGCGATGCGCTCGACCCCAAGCTGAAGCGCTGACCGCCATGCCCCTGCTCGAGATCCACAATCTCGCGGTCGAGTTCCAGACCCATCGCGGCCCGTTCCGCGCGGTCGATGGCCTCGATGTGACGCTGGACCCCGGCGAGCTCTTGGGCGTGGTCGGCGAATCCGGATCGGGCAAGAGCGTCACCATGCTGGCGGTCATGGGCCTGATCGCCTGGCCGGGCAAGGTGACCGCCGACGTCATGCGCTTCAACGGCATCGACCTCTTGTCTTTGTCGGACCGCGCGCGGCGCCAGATCGTCGGCAAGGACATCGCGATGATCTTCCAGGAGCCAATGACCAGCCTCAACCCCTCCTTCACAGTGGGCTACCAGATCATGGAGACGCTGGCCGTCCATGAGGGCGGATCGCGGTCGGAGCGCCGACGGCGCACGATCGAGCTGCTGGACCAGGTCGGCATTCCGGCGGCGGCGTCGCGCCTCGACAGCTTTCCGCACCAGCTTTCCGGCGGCATGTGCCAGCGCGTCATGATCGCGATGGCCATCGCCTGCAATCCCAAGCTGCTGATCGCCGATGAACCGACCACCGCGCTCGACGTCACCATCCAGGCGCAGATCCTGGATTTGCTGGTGTCGTTGAGCCGCGACCGCAACATGGCGATGGTCCTCATCACGCATGACATGGGCGTGGTGGCGGAGACCGCCCAACGGGTCATGGTGATGTACGCCAGCCAACAGGTGGAGGAGCAGCTGGCCGATCGGCTGTTCGAGCAGCCGCGGCATCCCTACACCGCCGCCTTGCTGGAAGCGCTGCCCGAGCGCGCCAACGACAAGCGGCTCAACACCATTCCCGGCGTCGTCCCCGGCATTGCCGACCGTCCGACCGGCTGCGTCTTCAATCCGCGCTGCGGCTTCGCGCAGGAACGCTGCCGGGTCGAGCAGCCCGCGCTGGAGGCCAAACTCGGCGCGCGCGTGCGCTGCCATTTCCCGATCGGCAGAGGTGCGTCGTGAGCGCGGCTGCAGCCACGGTGCAGGCGCCAGCCGCCACCACAAAGCCAGTCCTGGAGGCGCAGGACCTGCAGCGCCATTACCGGATCGGGCGCGGCTTCTTCAAGCCGGCGGCGCTCTTGAAAGCCGTCGCCGGCGCCAGTTTCTCGCTCACCGCCGGCCGCACGCTGGCGGTGGTGGGCGAATCGGGCTGCGGCAAGTCCACCCTCGCCCGCATGGTGACGATGATCGAACGGCCGACCGCCGGCCATCTCGCCATCGAAGGCACCGATGTCGTCGGCGCCGACAAGCACCAGCTCCACGCGCTGCGCCCCAAGGTGCAGATGGTGTTCCAGGATCCCTATGGCTCGCTGAACCCGCGCAAGCAGGTGGGTCAGATCCTTGGCGAGCCGCTGGAGATCAACACCCCCAAGTCCGCCAAGGAGCGGATCGAGACTGCCCGCGCGATGATGGCGCGGGTCGGCCTGCGCCCGGAATTCTATACCCGCTATCCGCACATGTTCTCCGGCGGCCAGCGCCAGCGCATCGCGATCGCGCGCGCCCTCATCCTCAATCCCAGGATCGTCGTCGCTGATGAGCCGGTGTCCGCGCTCGACGTTTCGATCCGTGCCCAGGTGCTGAACCTGTTGATGGACCTGCAGGCCGAGTTCAACCTCGCTTATCTCTTCATCTCGCACGATCTCAGCGTGGTGCGGCATATCGCAGATGAGCTGATGGTGATGTATCTCGGCCGGCCGGTCGAACAGGGGCCGAAGCACGCGATCTTCGCCGAGCCGCGCCATCCTTATACCCAGGCTCTGCTGGCGGCGACGCCGTCGGTCGATCCCAAGACGCGCTCGAAGCGCCTGACGGTGAAAGGCGAGCTGCCATCGCCGATCAATCCGCCGCCGGGTTGCGCCTTCCACCGGCGCTGCCCGTTCGCGACCGAGGTCTGCGCGCAGGAGCGTCCGGAGCTGCGCCCGCTTTCCGGTCGCTTCGTCGCCTGCCATCACGCCGAAAAGACGCTCTGACCCGCCCTCGATTCGGATGCCGGTCGCCGAGTAGGCACTTCGTTCACGCGCTTGTGCGCGCGAAGGTGCGACCGATCACCCCACATCTGTCCGGCCAGAAATCGGTGGCCAGCGTCGAATCGTCAGATTCCGCCGCTTCCAAAGTCGGTTTAGAAACATGGCTGATGGAGTCGTGGGACATTTATGCCACAGGCGGGTTTGCGGCCCTTGAACGGCCCGCTGCCGGCCTATGGCTTAATCCCGGTACCTATGCTAACTCATCGCCGGGGCGTGATAATCCAGGCAAGGCGGAGTTTTTGCCAGCGCACGGTTACGAACAGTTAACTTGCGCTGTGTGACGATCCGGCCACGCATGGATTGCCAGTGCCTCAGACGGGTGGGTTTCGGCGGCAGGGGTGTCGTCGGATCATGGGGGCGGTGGAACGGCTCGAGAAGGGTCTGGCCAGCAACTAAGGCCAACCGCCGACAGAAGGTTGATCGAATGATGCCGCACAAGAACTCGACATTTCGCGCAACGCTGATCGCAGCGACGCTGGGCCTTTCCGTGCTCCAAGCCGGCTGTGCGACCAAGCCCGATCCCTCCGATGAAGCAGCGGTCCAGGCCTATAACGAGGCGAACGATCCGCTCGAGCCGATGAACCGCTATTTCTTCGAGGTCAATCAGTTCCTCGACGAGATCCTGCTGAAGCCGTTCGCCGGCTGGTATCACATCGCGCTGCCGGATCCGGCCGAAGACGGCGTGCGCAATTTCCTCCGGAACCTGAAATCGCCGGTTATTCTGGCGAACGACCTGTTCCAGGGCGAATGGAACCGCGCCGGCACGACGGTGGCGCGGTTCTTCATCAACTCGACCATCGGCGTCGGCGGCTTCGTCGATGTCGCGAGCATGATGGACATGAAGTATCACGAGGAAGATTTCGGTCAGACGCTGGCGGTCTATGGCGCCGGCGAAGGGCCCTATCTGCATCTGCCAATCATCGGCTCCGGCAATCCTCGCGATTACTCCGGCCGAATCGTTGACTATGCGCTCGATCCGCTGACCTGGATCGGCTACGCTTACAATGTGACCGAGATCAACACCGCGCGCGCCGGGCTGGATGCGATCGATACGCGGGCGCGCAACCTCGAAGCGATCGACGAGCTCAAGAAAGGTTCGGTCGATTTCTATGCGACTGTCCGGAGCCTCTATCGCCAGCAGCGCGATGACTTGATCAAGAATGGCGAGAGCGAACAGCAGGCGTCGCAGATCATTACCGACGAGATGATTCCCGAAGACGGCAATGCGCCGGTGAAATTCAAGCCCGCGCAGCCGGAGGATCAAGTCACCACAGCGGAGTAGTCATGTTTACTTCGATGTCGACCCGCCGGCTGCTCATCGCCGCCGGATTGGTGCTGTTCGGATGGACCGCCGCGCCCGCAGCGCAGGCGTCCACCGACCCAACCTCCTTTATCGAGGAAGTCAGCAGCCAGGCTATCACCCAGATGGAGCCGGCTGCGACCGAAACCGATCAACAGCGGGCCGCCAAGCTGAAGCCGCTGCTGGAGAAGTATTTCGACATGCCGGCGATCGCCAAATACATGCTGGGCAGCTATTGGCGCAAGGCAACGCCCGAGGAGCAGGCCGACTTCACGTCCGTCCTCACGGACTTTCTCGCCCTCGCCTACGGCAAGCGTTTCGCCAACTATACCGGCCACCAGATGGCGGTCGGCCGCGTGCGCGACGAGGGCGACGGACGGTCCGTCGTATTCTCGACCGTGAAACTGCCGAGCGGCGACCCGGCTCGCGTCGACTGGACGATCGAGCAGGTGGGCGACGGCTACAAGATCGCCGACGTGAAGGTCGAGGGCCTCAGCCTCGCCGACACCCACCGCCAGGAATTCGCCTCCGTCATCAACAACAACGGCGGCAGCGTCAGCAAGCTGATCGAGATCCTGAAGAAGAAGGTCGGCAGCAACTAGCTCCGACTGGTTGGATCAAGAAAAGGGCCGCGGAGCGATCCGCGGCCCTTTTTGATTGCCTTTGTTTCGCCGCGCGGATGCGAGGCTGCGACATATCCGCGCCGTTGCGGCCGGGCGCACAATATTCCCCGACTGCATTTGTCAGCTATCTGAATCAACGCGATCAAACGCCCGCCACGCAATAGCAGCGGAGCCTACTCAAGATTTGAGTCAACCGACGGCCGAGGCTGCGGCGCGTTGCGGCAAATGTCGCTTTCGTCGGCAATATCCCTAAGGTCTATATTGCCTTTGACGGAGAGTGGGAGCGTACTCGCGGCGTGAGCGGCGAGGGTCGGGGGTGTGAAGGCAGGGGGGAGCGATGATCGGACAACTCACAAAGATTGAGCGCCAGGTCGCGCTCATCATCCTCGCCGTCCTGGCCGTGGTTGGCCTGGCGATGGCGGCCGCGGGCCAGGGCGATCCGTTCGGTGCGCAGGGAGCCATCGTGCTATTGGCGGCGCTGGCGGGCTTGTTCGCCGTGATCTCCGGTCTCTTTGAGCCTGAGCCGGAACAAGACCGGCTCAATCGCTACTACGATGACCCAAGCAAGATCGGCATTCTGCTAGCCATGGGATGGGCCGTGTTCGGCCTCTTCGTGGGCGACTGGGTGGCCTGGCTCCTGGTCAACCCAAACCTGACCTTTGACGCCGGCTGGTCGAGCTTCGGCCGAATCCGGCCCGTGCACACGACGGGCGTCATCTTCGGCTTCGGCGGCAACGCGCTGATCGCTACATCCTTCTATGTCATGCAGCGCACGTCGCGGGCGCGGCTGCCCGATCAGCTCAGCCCGCTGTTCGTGCTGTTCGGCTACAACCTGTTCTGCCTGCTGGCCGTCAGCGGCTACATGATGGGCATCACGCAATCGAAAGAATATGCCGAGCCGGAATGGTATGCCGATCTCTGGCTGGTGATCGTCTGGGTCACCTATTTCATCGTCTACCTGCGCACGTTGGCGCGCCGCAAGGAACCGCATATCTACGTCGCCAACTGGTACTACATGGCGTTCATCCTGGTCGTCGCCATGCTCCACATCGTCAATAATCTGGCGGTTCCGGTCTCTCTCGGCGGCGCGAAGAGCTATTCGCTGTTCGCAGGCGTCCAGGACGCGATGACGGAATGGTGGTACGGGCACAATGCGGTCGCCTTTTTCCTGACCGCCGGGTTCCTCGGCATGATGTACTACTACCTGCCGAAGCGCGCTGGCCGCCCGATCTTTTCCTACCGGACGTCGATCACCAGCTTCTGGGGGATCACCTTCATGTATATGTGGGCAGGGTCGCACCACCTGCATTACACGGCGCTGCCTCAGTGGGTGCAGACCCTCGGCATGACCTTCTCCATCATGCTACTGGTGCCTTCGTGGGCATCGGCCGGCAATGCGCTGCTGACGCTCAACGGCGCCTGGCACAAGGTGCGCGACGACGCGACGCTGCGGTTCATGATGGTGGCCGCCGTCTTCTATGGCCTGTCCACTTTCGAAGGATCGTTCATGGCGATCCGCGCGGTGAACTCGCTGTCGCACTATACGGACTGGACCGTCGGCCATGTCCATGCCGGCGCCCTCGGTTGGGTCGCCATGATCACCTTCGGCTCGATCTACGCTTCGGTGCCATGGCTGTGGAAGCGCGAGGCCATGTATTCGGCAAGGTTGGTGGAGGTGCATTTCTGGCTCGCGCTCGCCGGCACCGTCATCTACGTCTTCGCGATGTGGAACTCTGGCATCATCCAGGGGCTGATGTGGCGGACCTACAATGAAAACGGCACGCTCGCCTATTCCTTCGTGGATTCGCTGGTCGCGATGCACCCCTATTACATCGCGCGCGCGATCGGCGGATTGCTGTTCCTGATCGGCGCGGTCGTCGGCTGCTACAACATCTGGATGACCATCCGCATTGCGCCGCAGGAGCGCGAACCCGCGATCGATCAGCCCGCGCCCGCGCCTGCCCGCGCCGCCGTTCTTCAGCCAGGGGAGTGAGCGACGATGTTCGGTCTCCACTACCGGCTGGAACGCAAGGCAATCGGGCTCACGCTCGCCATCGTGGGCGTCGCCGCCATCGGCGGCATTGTCGAGATCGCTCCACTGTTCACCATCCACCAGACCGTCGAGGACGCGCCCGACATGCGGGTCTACACCCCGCTCGAACTTGCGGGACGGAACATCTATATCCGCGAGGGCTGCTATGCCTGCCACTCGCAGATGATCCGCACGCTGCGCGACGAGGTGGAGCGCTACGGCCATTATTCGCTGGCGGTCGAATCCAAGTACGATCACCCGATGCTGTGGGGCTCGAAGCGCACCGGGCCGGACCTGGCCCGGATCGGCGGCAAGTATTCCGACGAATGGCAGGTGGCGCACCTCGACAATCCGCGCGATGTGGTGCCTGAATCCATCATGCCCGCCTACGGATGGCTGCTGCGCACGACGCTGCGCACAAGCGATCTCGGCGCCAACCTGCAGGCGATGCGCGCCGTCGGCGTGCCCTATACCGATGAGATGATCACCAACGCCACAGCGGATGCCGACGGGCAGGCCGCTCCCGATACGCCGGCCGCGGCGGGCGTGGCGGCGCGCTACGGCGCGGCAACCACCATCCGCGCCTTTGACGGAAATCCGCGCGAGCTGACCGAGATGGACGCCCTGGTCGCCTATTTGCAGATTCTCGGCCAACTCACGGACGCGGCGCAGAAGCCGGTCGCATCGATAGGGGAATGACGATGACCTTTGATCACGACACGCTGGTCTGGTTTTCGAAGTCGTTCGGCCTGTTCTACCTGCTGGCGTTTGCAGTCGCGGTGGTCGTCTACGCTTTTTGGCCGTCGAACAAGCAGCGTTTCGACCGCGCCGCGGACGCGATCCTGCACGATGAGGATAAGCCATGGCGGTAGAGGAGCGCGATCCTCATTCCGGCTATCTGACGACCGGGCATGAATGGAACGGCATCAAGGAGCTGAACACCCCGGTTCCGCGGGCGGTTTATTTCTTCCTGATCGTGACGGCGCTGTTCGCCGTCGGGTATTGGATCCTCATGCCCGCTTGGCCGATCGGCTCGACCTATACCAAGGGGCTGCTTGGAGTCGACCAGCGCACGACGGTCGCCGAATCCCTAAAAGAGGCGGCGCTCGATCGCGCGGCGTCGGTGAGCCGCATCGAGACGGCCGAGTATGCGGCGATCCAGAGCGATCCGCAGCTGATGGCGTTCGTGCGCCAGACCGGCCGCACCCTGTTTGGCGACAATTGCGCGGCCTGTCACGGCCGCAACGCCCAGGGCGGCAAGGGATTTCCGAACCTCACGACCTCCTCCTGGCTTTGGGGCGGTGATCCGGCGACGATCGCCGAGACGATCCGGGTCGGCATCAATTCCGCCCATCCCGACAGCAGGCTATCGCAGATGCTTGCTTTCGGCCGCGACGGCATGCTGTCCCGCGATGACATCGAGAAGGTCGTCGCCTATGTGCGAAGCTTGTCGGGCACGGCCGATGCGCCAGCTGAGCAGATCGAGGCCGGCAAGGCCGTCTTCGCCGCCAACTGCGTTTCCTGCCATGGAGACGATGGAAAGGGAAAGGCGGATGTCGGCGGGCCGGACCTGACGGATAAGCTCTGGATCTATGGCGGTGATCTGCAATCGATCTTCAGCACGGTCTGGGGCGGCCGGCAGGGGCACATGCCGACCTGGGAGGCGCGCTTGTCGCCGGTGGATCGGAAGATCCTCGCGCTTTACCTGGTCGATCTGAGGGTGGCCAGTCAATGAGTGGCGCTCGGTCCATGAGTAGGAGCGCGATGTGGCTGGCCATTGGCGTCGGCTTGCTGCTCGTTATCGGCGCGAACGTGCATTTCCTCTATGTGGCCCTGACGTCGCAACCCGAGTGCGTCGCGCATCTCCGCCCCGGCGAAGGGGATGCACAGAGCGGAGCGTTCAGCGCCGCGCAATCGAACTGCTTGCCGCAACAAGGCGGCGTACAGTCGGAGTGAGGTAGCCAATGCCGACAATCCCCGCTGTTATGCCGCCTCTTCCCCGTGACAAGCGCTGGAACCGGGGCTATGCGCCGTCGACGGCGTTTCAATGGCTGAACGCCGGATGGCACGACCTGCTGGTCCAGCCGGCGCCGAGCCTCATCTATGGCTTCATCGTCTTTCTCGTCTCGGCGGCGATCGTCTTCGGGCTTTTCGCTTTCGGCTGGGACTACATCCTGTTCCCCGCATTCGCCGGCTTCATGGTGGTCGGGCCCATCGTCGCTGTCGGCCTCTATGAGAAGAGCCGCGCGATCGCGGCAGGCGAGCCGGTCAGCCTGGTGCGCATGATCTTCGTCCGTCCCGCATCGGGCGGACAGATCCTGTTCACGGGCGTCCTGTTGTGCCTGCTGATGCTGATCTGGATGCGGGCTGCCGTCATCATCTACGCGCTGTTCTTCGGATTGCGGCCCTTCCCGGGTCTGGAGCATATCGCACCAATGCTGTTCACGACGCCGATTGGCGGGGCAATGGTGATCGTGGGCAGCGCCGTCGGCGCGCTGTTCGCGGCCTTCTCGTTCGCCATCAGCGTGTTCGCTATCCCGATGATGCTCCAAGAACGCGTCGATGCTCTGACTGCAATGGGGACGAGCATGGCGCTGGTCTGGAACAATCGGCCGGTCATGCTGACCTGGGGGGCGATTGTCCTCATTCTTTTCCTGCTCAGCCTGGCGACTGGCCTGCTGGGCTTGATCGTGGTGTTTCCGGTGCTGGGCCACGGGACCTGGCACGCCTATCGTGCGATCCGGCGGTAAGAGAGCCCGATGAGCTGCTGTGTGCCAAGCGCGGAGTTCGCCCTTGCGATGGGCGAGCCGAAGAACGCCGGCAACGAGATGCTCCTCGCAAGCCGCGTTCTCGGCGAGAACCTGCGGCAAAGCGACCTGTCCGTGCCGGCGATCCATTGCGGCGGCTGCATTCAGACGATCGAACGCGCGCTCGGCGGACTTCCCGGTGTCGAACAGGCCCGTGTCAATCTTTCAACCAAGCGCGTCACGATTCGCTGGCACGGCGATGACCCGCCTCCCCTCATTTCCGCGTTGAAGGCCGTCGGCTACGAAGCCCATCTCTACGATTTCGGCGCGGAGGAAAAGGACGTCGTTCTGAGAGAGCTGGTATGGGCGCTGGCGGTTGCGGGGTTCGCCGCCAGCAATATCATGATGCTGTCGGTAGGGGTCTGGTCCGGCGCGGATGGCGCGGCGCGCGACGCGTTCCACTGGATCTCCGCCTTGATCGCGCTGCCGGCCCTGGTCTATTCCGGCCGTGTGTTCTTTCTGTCTGCCTGGATGACGCTGCGGCGTGGCCAGACCAACATGGACGTGCCGATCTCGATCGGCGTCCTGCTCGCTTTCGGGATGAGCCTTTACGAGACCGCTCATCACGGTGCGCATGCCTATTTTGACGCCGCGACATCGCTGCTGTTCTTTCTGCTGATCGGGCGTACCCTTGACCATATGATGCGAGAACGGGCCCGGGCAGCCGTGAAGGGTCTCGCCCGGCTCGCCGCCCGCGGGGCCCTTGTCCTGCAACGCGACGGAACGCACCGCTATCTCCCGGTGAATGACATTCGACCCGGTATGACGATCCTGTTGGCAGCCGGCGAACGGGTGCCGGCGGATGCACGAGTCGCCGTGGGGCGGTCGGAACTCGATTGCGCGCTGGTGTCGGGCGAGAGCCTGCCGAAAACTGTCGCCGAAGGCTCCGTGTTGCGAGCAGGCATGCTCAATCTGTCGGCGCCCCTGACGATCGTGGCCATCGCGACCGCGGCAGATTCCTTCCTTGCCGAGATGACGCGCATGATGGAAGCGGCCGAAGCCGGCCGCTCGACCTATCGCCGCATCGCCGATCGCGCCGCCCGGCTGTACGCGCCGGTGATTCACCTGACCGCACTGTTAACCTTCGTCGGATGGATGATCGCTTCCGGCGATGTGCATCGCGCGGTCACGATTGCCATTGCCGTCTTGATCATCACTTGCCCCTGCGCGCTCGGGCTGGCCGTTCCCATGGTCCAGATCGTGGCGGCGCGTCGGCTGTTCGAGCGCGGAATCATGATCAAGGACGGCAGCGCATTAGAGCGTCTTGCCGAAGCCGATCATGTCATCTTCGACAAGACCGGGACTCTCACACGCGGGACACCACAACTGATCGGTGAGGACAGGAACGACCGACCGGCTCTTGCCATCGCTGCAGCGATGGCGGCTCACTCCCGTCATCCCTATTCCTTGGCCCTAGCGGACGCCGGCAGACATCACAATACGCCGCCAGTGGCGCTGGCCGACCTGCATGAGCATCCCGGATCGGGTCTCGAGGGCCGTATCGGCGATGCCGTCTACCGGCTTGGCAAGGCTGATTGGGCCTTGTCCGATCACACGGCGGCGGTTCTTCCCGCATGGGACCAACCGAGCGTCGCGCTGTCCGAAAACGGACGGCTTCTGGCTCGCTTCCATTTCCGGGACGAGCTGCGCGCGGGCGCCCGCGAAGCCGTCGCAACGCTGGCGTCGAGCGGCGTGCCGGTCGAAATCCTGTCCGGCGATGGCGAGGCGGCGGTGCGCCGGCTGGCACTGACGCTTGGTATTCCGCATGTCGGCGGGGTCTCGCCGCGCGAAAAGGTCGCTCATATCGCCTCTACCACCGCGTCGGGGCGCAAGATCCTGATGGTGGGCGATGGACTGAACGACGCCCCGGCCTTGGCTGCGGCGCATGTCTCGATGGCGCCGGCATCGGCCGCGGATGTGGGGCGCAACGCCGCCGATTTCGTCTTTCTCCGGGAGAGCCTGACCGCCGTGCCGCAGGCCATCGATATCGCCCGCAAGGCCGGCCGGCTGGTCCGCCAGAATCTGCTGCTCGCCGTGGGCTACAACGCGATCGCGGTTCCGGTTGCCATCCTGGGCCACGTAACGCCGCTATTCGCCGCCATCGCGATGTCGCTGTCGTCGATCATCGTGGTCGGCAATGCATTGCGCCTCGGTCGACAGCGGGCTGGACAGATCAAGGAAGGGCACGCGGCCACCAGCGACCTCCGTCCAGGGCTTGCGACCGTGAGGCTCCGATGAGCAGCTTTTTCTATTTGATCCCGGTTGCCCTGGGGATGGGCGTTATCGGACTCGTCGTCTTCCTATGGTCTCTGCGGAGCGGACAATACGAGGACCTCGACGGCGCGGCGGAGCGCATTCTCTTCGACGACGACGATGCCCCGATCACCGACAAAGAGCCTCGGGTTCCCTGACCCCAGCGATGAAATGAAAAAGGGCCGCGGAGCGATATCCGCGGCCCTCACATCAAACGAGCAGTCGACTACGCCGCCTTGTTGGCGGACGCTTCCAGCGCCTGGCCGATGGTCTTCTCGAGGATGTCGAAGCCTTCCTCGATGATGGTGTCGGGCGCGGTCAGCGGCATCAGGAAGCGCAGGACGTTGGCGTTGACGCCGCAGCTGAGCAGCACCAGACCGTTCTCTCCGGCCTTGTTCACCACCTGCTTGGTCAAATCCGCGTCGGGCGTGCCGTCCTTGGTGATGAGTTCGCACGCCACCATGGCGCCGAGGCCGCGGATGTCGCCGATGCGGTTGCCGAAGGAGTTGCGGCGCTTCATCTCGGTCAGGCGCTCGATCATGCGCTTGCCGATCACGTTGGCGCGCTCGACCAGCTTCTCCTCCTCCATCACGTCGAGGACAGCGTTGGCCGCCGCGCAGCCGATCGGCGAGCCGCCATAGGTGCCACCGAGGCCGCCGGCCGCCGGCGCATCCATGATCTCCGCCTTGCCGGTGACGGCCGAAAGCGGGAAGCCGCCTGCCAGGCTCTTGGCCATGCAGACCAGGTCGGCTGCCACGCCGGCATGCTCGATCGCGAACATCTTGCCCGTCCGCGCGAAGCCGGTCTGGATCTCGTCGGCGATCAGCACGATGCCGTGCTTGTCGCAGATCGCGCGCAGGGCGCGCATCAGCTCGAACGGAACGATGTTGAAGCCGCCTTCGCCCTGCACCGGCTCGATGATGATGGCAGCGACGTTGTCCGGGCCGACATCGGCCTTGAACAGGGTCTCCAGCGCCTTCAGCGATTTCTGCCAGCCGTCCTTCTCGTTCGTTTCGGGGAACGGCACATGATAGATGTCGGTCGGGAACGGACCGAAGCCGACCTTGTAGGGCTGGTATTTGCCAGTCAGCGCCATGCCCATCAGCGTGCGGCCGTGGAACGCGCCAGAGAAGGCGATCACCGCCGCGCGCTTGGTATGAGCGCGCGCGATCTTGACGGCGTTCTCGACGGCTTCCGCGCCGGTCGTGAGGAAAATGGTCTTCTTCGGGAAATTGCCGGGGACGAGGTCGTTCAACCGCTCGGCGAGGCGGATATACTGCTCGTACGGATTCACCTGGAAGCAGGTGTGGGTGAACTTGCCGAGTTGCTCCGTCACCGCCGCCACCACCTTCGGGTGGCAATGGCCGGTGTTCAGCACCGCAATGCCGCCGGCGAAATCGATCAGGCGGCGGCCTTCGACGTCCACGATCTCCGCGTTCGACGCGCGCTCGGCATAGATCGCGTAGGCGTTGCCCACGCCGCGGGGGACTGCCGCCATGCGGCGCTGGTGCAAACTGGCATTGCTGGTCATGTCGACCCCTCTGAATTTCCTGATCGTGACGATGAAAGGCCGGGAGAATGCCCGGCCGAAACCGGCGCCACTATATCAGGTGGAATCGCTCTGAACAGCAGAACGCGCGGGCCGGCCGCGACTCCTGGCCGCGACCGGTTTTCCACGCCGATTCAAGGATTTAAGGACAGGCTTGCGAACCGCCGATGACAGCTATGCGGCGGCCACCAGACGCGCTGCAACGCCTTCGCCGTCGAGCACCGCGGCGACTGCATGGACCACTGCGGCGACGCGGACCGCCGCCTGGATCTGCTCTGCGGTCAGGCCCGCCTTGCGCAGCTCATCCTCGTGCGATTCGATGCACATGCCGCAGCCGTTGATCGCGGACACCGCGAGCGACCACAGCTCGAAATCGACCTTCTCCACGCCAGGATTAGCCATCACGTTCATGCGCAGGCGTGCCGGCATCTTCTTGTAGTCGCCGCCCGCCAAGTGGACGAAGCGGTAATAGATGTTGTTCATGCCCATGATCGCCGCCGCGGACTTCGCGGCGTTGAGCGCGGCCGGCTCCAGCTTGGCAGCGAACTCGTCGTTGACGGCCGCGATCACCTGCGGCTGGCGCGACGCAAGCGCCGAGACGATGAAGGTGCCGGCCAGCTGCTGAGGGGTGAGCGCGGTTTCGCTGGCGAGGCTCGACAGATTGAGCTTCAGGTCCTTGGCGTAGTCGGGCAGCAAGGACTTCAAGGAATCGAGGGACATCGCAATGACCTTTCAAAGGGCCGCCGCGAGTCTGCCCGGTCAGACCGGGGAATCGCGGCGGCAATGACGATCCGAACTCAGGCGGCCTTCAGGACGTCCTGGCCCTTCTGCCAGTTGCAGGGGCACAGCTCATCCGTCTGCAGGGCGTCGAGGACGCGCAGGACTTCCTGCGTGTTGCGGCCGACATTGAGATCGGTCACGGACGCGAAGCGGATAATGCCTTCCGGATCGACGATGTAGGTCGCGCGCATCGCCACGCCCTCGTTCTTGTCGAGGATGCCGAGCGCCGAGGTCAGCTCGCGCTTGATGTCGGCCAGCATCGCGAACGGCAGGTCCTTCAGGTCCGCGTGGTTCTGGCGCCACGCCAGGTGCACGAACTCGCTGTCGATCGAGGCGCCATAGACCACCGCGTCGCGATCGTTGAAATCGCCGTTCAGCTTGCCGAACGCCGCGATCTCGGTCGGGCAGACGAAGGTGAAATCCTTCGGCCAGAAGAACACGATCTTCCACTTGCCGGCATCGCTCTCGTCCGTGATGCGCTCGAAAGCCTTCGCCGGGTCAGTGCTCACAACCGCGTTCAGGTCAAAGGAGGGGAATTTGTCTCCGATGGTCAACATGATCAGTTCTCTCCAATACAATGCGTTACGGGTTTGGCCTGGACGCTTCTCCCGGACCGGAAAATGCCGGATTTCGCACTTGCGGTAAAATGAATTAATCCTATTATATTGATCGATGGCTTCGATCACTCATCTGCCCAGCCTGAAACAGCTCCGCTATCTGGTGACGCTCGAGGAGCATCGCCATTTCGGCCATGCCGCCGCCGCCTGCTTCGTCTCGCAATCGACCTTGAGCGCCGGGCTGAAGGAACTGGAGATGGTGCTCGGCAGCGAGCTGGTGGAGCGTAACAACCGCACCGTTGTCTTCACCGCCCTGGGGCTGGAAGTGGTGCAGCGCGCCAAGCGCGTGCTGCGCGAGGCTGAGGAGCTGGCGGAACTGGCGGCCAAGGGGCGCGAACCCTTGACCGGCCGGCTGCGGCTTGGCGTCATCCCGACCATCGCGCCCTACCTGCTGCCGCGCACCCTGCCCTATCTGCGCAAGACCTACCCGAAGCTGCAGCTCTACCTGACCGAAGATCAGACCGCACGGCTGCTGGCGCTGCTCGAGGACGGCACCATCGACCTGGTGCTGATGGCCCTGCCCTATCATGCGGGCGAGGTCGAGACCCTGCCCCTGTTCAAGGACGGCTTCCATCTGATTGTCCGCAAGGACAACCCCCTGGCGCAGAAGAAGGCCCCGACAACGGCCGATCTCAAGGATGCCAACCTGCTGCTGCTGGCGGAGGGCCATTGCCTGCGCGACCACGCGCTGGCGGCCTGCCGGCAGGCGCACGCCGACAGCGGCTTTGCCGGCGCCAGCCTCAATACCCTGGTGGAGATGGTGGCAGGCGGCCTCGGCGTCACGCTGCTGCCGGACATGGCGATCGCGGCACACGTCCCGAAATCGGGCGAACTGGTGGCGCGGCCGTTCGATCGCGGCGGTGCTGGGCGTCAGATCGGATTGGTGTGGCGCACGACCTCAGGTCGCGGCGCAGAATTCAGGGAGTTCGGCGCGGCCCTGACCAAGGCCGCGCGGTCGGCAGGGATCGTGGCTACTTGAGCCGTTTCGCGCGCTTGGCGCGCTCGGCCGAAAGATCGATCACGTTGCTGGTATGGGCCGGCTTGCCTTTGGCGGCCGCTTTGTCCTTGCCGGTCTGGCGGGTGAAGCCTGCGCCCTCGCCGTAGCGGTTGAACGGCCGCTCGCCGGACTTGAGTCGAACGTAGGCGAGGACCGTGTCTTCCTGGTCAGCCTGATATTCGCTCATCTTAGCCCTCGCTGTGCTGGGGGCGGAGGATTCGCCCCGTCAGCCTCAGTAGAGCACCAAAACTGCAAATAAATGGTTATCGGCCGGTCACCCGCAACGGGTTAGGCCGGCCGGCCTAACCTACTGACGGACCAAGGGTTTGTACTTGATGCGGTGGGGCTGGTCGGCCTCCGCGCCCAAGCGCTTGTGGCGGTCGGCTTCGTAGTCCTGGTAATTGCCTTCGAACCATTCCACGTGGCTGTCACCCTCGAACGCGAGGATATGGGTGGCGATGCGGTCCAGGAACCAGCGGTCGTGGCTGATAATGACCGCGCAGCCGGCGAAGGTCTCCAGCGCCTCCTCCAGCGCCCGCAGGGTGTCGACGTCGAGGTCGTTGGTCGGCTCGTCGAGCAGCAAGACGTTGGCGCCGGATTTCAGCATCTTGGCGAGGTGCACGCGGTTGCGCTCGCCGCCGGACAGCTGGCCGACCTTTTTCTGCTGGTCGGCGCCCTTGAAGTTGAACGAGGCGACATAGGCGCGGCTCGGCATCTTGGTCTTGCCCAGCAGCATCTCGTCGAGGCCGTCGGAGATTTCCTGCCACACCGTCTTGTCGGCGGCGAGGCTGTCGCGGGACTGGTCGACATAGCCCAGCTTCACGGTCTCGCCGACGCGGAAGGAACCGCCATCAGCCGTTTCCTGGCCGGTGATCATGCGAAACAGGGTCGTCTTGCCAGCGCCGTTGGGGCCGATCACGCCGACGATGCCGCCGGGCGGCAGGCGGAACGACAGCTCTTCCATCAGCAGCCGGTCGCCGAAGCCCTTGTTCACCTTGTCGGCCTCGATGACGAGATTGCCGAGGCGCGGGCCGGCCGGAATCGTGATGCCGGCGGTGTCGATTGCCTTCTCGTTGGACTGGGCCAGCAGCGCTTCGTAGGCCGTGACGCGCGCCTTGGACTTGGCCTGGCGGGCCTTGGGGCTTTGCCGGATCCATTCCAGCTCGCGATCCAAGGTGCGCTGGCGCGAGGTCTCCTGCTTCTCCTCCTGCTCCAGGCGCTTGCTCTTCTGCTCCAGCCAGCCGGAGTAATTGCCCTCGTAGGGAATGCCCTTGCCGCGGTCGAGTTCGAGGATCCACCCCGCCACGTTGTCGAGGAAGTAGCGGTCGTGGGTGATGGCGACGACCGTGCCCTTGTATTCCTGCAGGAACTGCTCCAGCCACGCGACCGATTCCGCGTCGAGATGGTTGGTCGGCTCATCCAGCAGCAGCATATCGGGGTGCGACAGCAGCAGCCGGCACAGCGCGACCCGGCGCCGCTCGCCGCCCGACAGCTTCGTCACGTCGGCATCGCTGGGCGGGCAGCGCAGCGCGTCCATCGCGATCTCGACCTTGCGCTGGATGTCCCAGGCGTCGGCATGATCGATCTTTTCCTGCAGCTCTGCCTGCTTCGCCAGCAGCGTATCGAAATCCGCGTCGGGATCGGCCATGGCGTTCGAGACGTCCTCGAACTCCTTCAGCAAGGCCGCTGTCTCGCCGACGCCCTCCATGACGTTGCCGAGGACATCCTTGGCGGGATCGAGCTGCGGCTCCTGCGGCAGGAACCCGACCGAGACGCCCTCCGCCGCCCAGGCTTCGCCGGAAATGTCCTTGTCGAGGCCGGCCATGATCTTGAGCAGGGTCGACTTGCCGGCGCCGTTATGGCCCAGCACGCCGATCTTCGCGCCCGGCAGGAAGGACAGCCAGACGTTCTCCAGGACCTTCCGGCCGCCCGGATAGATCTTGGTCAAACCCTTCATGACATAGATGTATTGGTAGGCAGCCATGCCCGCTCCGCTCGCGCAATTTCGGTGAATTGGGGCCCGCGGGCCCTCATCCGGATGCGGGTTTCTAGCCCAGCAGGCGGGCGGCATCAATCGCCGCGATGGCCGCAGCCCAAATGAAAACCGGCGCCACGGAGACCGTGACGCCGGGAGTTTGCCCGTTGTGGTGCCGGTGGAGGGGGCCACCGGCGCCGTTTGCAGGCTAGTCTTCGATGGTTCGCGTGTATTTTTTCCGCAGGAACAGCAGTCCGATGACGACCGACATCACCGCAACCAGGATCGGGTACCACAGGCCGTAATAGATATCGCCCGAGGCCGCCACCATCGCGGTTGCCAGCAACGGCAGCATGCCGCCGAACCAGCCGTTGCCGATGTGATAGGGCAGCGACATGGAGGTGTAGCGGATCTTGGTCGGGAACAATTCGACCAGGAACGCCGCGATCGGGCCGTAGACCATGGTGACGTAGATCATCATGATCGTGAGGATCAGCACGACCATCGGCGTGTTCATCGCCGCCGAGTCGGCCTTCGCCGGATAGCCGCTTTCCGCCAACGCCGCCTTGTAGGCATCGGCGTTGAAGCCTTGCAGCACGGTCGTGCCGAGCGTCGTCTGGACGGCTTGGCCTTCGACCGCAGGCACCGACTGGAACGACAGGCCCGACTTGGTCAGGAAGTCCTTGGCCTTGTCGCATTCGGTGAAGTTCGTCCACGGGAAGATGAAGATGTGGAAGCTGCAATCGGTGGCCGCGACCGAGATCGGAGTCTTGGCCTGATAGTCCTCCAGCGCGGGATTGGCGTAGTGGGTCAATCCCTGGAACAACGGGAAATAAGTGACCGCCGCGATCAGGCAGCCCGCCAGGATGATCTTCAGCCGCCCGATGCGATCGGACAGCCAGCCGAAGAAGATGAAGAACGGCGTGCCGATGAGCAGCGAAATGGCAATCAAGGTGTAAGCCAGCTGACCATCCACCTTGAGCGTTATGGTGAGGAAGAACAGGGCATAGAACTGGCCCGTGTACCACACCACGCCCTGACCCGCGGTCGCTCCCAGCAGTGCCAGCAACACGTACTTGTTGTTGGGATAGCGCAGGAAGCTGTCGGTCAAAGGCGATTTCGAGCCTTTGCCTTCGGACTTCATCTTCTGGAACACCGGCGATTCATTCAGCTTCAGCCGGATATAGACCGAGAAGACCAGCAGGATCAGTGAAACCAGGAACGGGATGCGCCAGCCCCACAACTCGAACTCTTCCTTCGTGAGCCAGCCGCTGAACCGGCAGATGCCGATCACGAACAGCGACAGGAAGAAGCCGAGCGTCGCCGTGGTCTGGATCCAGCTCGTCTCGTAGCCGCGACGATGATCCTCGGAGTGCTCGGCGACATAGGTCGCGGCCCCGCCATATTCGCCGCCGAGCGCCAGGCCCTGCGCCAAGCGCAGCGTCACCAGCAGGACGGGCGCCGCCCAGCCGATGGTCTCGAAGGTCGGCAGCAGGCCGACGGCGAAGGTCGAGAAGCCCATGACCAGGATCGTCACGAGGAACGTGTATTTGCGCCCCACGAGATCGCCGACCCGCCCGAACACGATCGCGCCGAAGGGGCGGACCAGGAAGCCGGCGGCATAGGTCGCGAAGGCCGCCAGCAGCGCCGCCGTCGCATTCTCCTTCGGGAAGAACAGAGCGGCGAAGAACGGCGCCAGCGTTGCGTAGAGATAGAAATCGTACCACTCGAACACGGTGCCCAGCGAGGACGCGAACACCACCTTGCGGACTTCCGAGCGTGGAATGGAGGCCGTGACGCTGCCGCCACCCCGTCCCATCGTCACATCTTGAGCGCTCATGCGAGCCTCCTCCCAATCATGTGTCCGGGTGGATTCCCGGCGCTGGTTATTTCCGGTTTCCCCTGTTTGCGTTTAGGCGCGCGACCGGGACTCGCGCCTGCGCGGCCGGCATTCCGGCCTGTTGGCGGCATACATCGCGGCATCCCTGAAGTGACCCTAGACTTTGGTCGGAGCGTCGGCCCTCTGCCCGAATCAATTGTGCGGCGCGTCACAAAGGTCGATCCCCGGCCTTGCTTCGGCCGGCCCAAAGATGCGATTCTGTTGACGATTCCGGCCCTGGCCAGGGACTGCGCGATTCAAATCCCAAGGGATCGGCCCAGGCCAAAGTTGCGCATTCAGTGAAGAGAGGACCATGGTCCTGCTAGCCGGCAATATTATTACTCGTACGTCCCCCTGGCTGCCGCGCGCCTAGGCTGATCCGCCATGTCCAGCCCAGCCAGCCAGCCAATCGACCCGACGGGGACGCCGACCGATCCGCTGGAGTTCGCGGCCGCCCTCAGCCGGTCTTTCGCCCAGACCCAGGACATCGATGCCACGGTGCGCGAGGCACTGGGCAAGATCGTCACGCTGATGCAGGTGGAGGCCGGCGCGATCTTCCTGCTGGACGAGATGCGCGCGAACCTGGTCTGCAGGGCCTCGGTCGGCCCGGTCGATATCACCGGACTCACCGTCCCCAACGGCAGCGGCATCGTCGGCCGCGCGGTGATGGAAGACAGCATCCAGGTGGTCGAGCAGGCCTACGAGGATCAGCACTTCTTCGCCGAGGCGGACCGCAAGACCGGCTTCGTCACCCGCTCCATCCTGTGCGCGCCGATGAGCGTGGGACAGAACGCCATCGGCGCCGTCGAGGTCCTCAACAAGCGGGACGGCAAGCCCTTCAATACCGAGGACCAGAATCTGCTCCGCCTCGTGGCGGCCTCTTCCGCGCTCGCCATTTCGAATGCGCGCATGGCCGATCGCCTGGTAGCGCAGGAACGCCTGCAGCGCGAGGTCGAACTGGCGGCGGAGATCCAGCGCCATCTGTTGCCGGCGGAGGAAGACGAGAACTCGCCGATCTGCGGCCTGGTGCGGCCGATCCAGGAAGTTTCCGGCGATTTCTACGACCATTTCGAACTGCCGGACGGCACCATCGCCTTCGCCATCGGCGACGTGTCGGGCAAGGGACTCAATGCCTCACTGCTGATGTCCCAGACCGCCAGCCTGTTCCGCTGCCTCGGCAAGACGGTGCGCGATCCGGCCCGCCTGATGGCGATCCTCAACCGCGAAATCTGCGCGACCGTCAGCCGGGGCATGTTCGTGACCATGATCTCGGGTCTTTACGATCCGGCAACCGGGCATGTGCGCTTCGCCAATGCCGGGCATATCCCGCCGCTGCTGCGCCGTCCCAACCAGCGATCGATCGAGATGCCGGCCGACAGCCCGCCGCTCGGCATCTTGCCGGGCTCCAAATACGAGACCGAAGAGGTCGACCTCAACGGCGCGCAGTTCGTGCTGTGCACCGATGGCGTCACGGAATTCCGCTTCGGCGACGAAGAGCTCGGCACCCAGGGGCTGGACCTGCTGATCGATACCGCGCGCGGCAAGCCGCTCTTGCAGCGCCTGAATGCCGTGGTTGATGAACTGCAGCGCGCCGGCTGGCGCTCGCGCGACGATCTCACCCTGCTGGCGATCGACGATGCGATGGCCGCCAGGACCGTGGAGCAGCGGGCGGAGAGCGAACGCGCCCAGCCGGATTCCAGCGACTTCCTGTTCGGCCTGTCCTTTCCCGCCGACCCGAAGCGGCTGAAGCTGGTCCGCCCCGCCATCCGCGCCGCCGCCGAGGCCTGCGGCTTTGACGAAAATGAAACCGATGACGTGCTATTGGCGGCGGGCGAAGCGATCGAGAACATCATTGTCCACGCCTACGGCAACCGCCGGGGCGAGATAGCGCTGGCGGTCCATCGCATGGCGGACGGGCTGATGCTGCGAATTCGGGATTTTGCGCCAAACGTCGATCCGGCTAAGATACAGCCGCGAAAGCTTGAGGATGTGCGGCCAGGGGGGCTTGGGACGCATTTCATTCGCGCTGTCATGGACGATGCCAGCTTTATCCCCCTGCCGGATGGGGAGGGTAACCTCTTGGAACTGGTCAAGCGCAAGAGGTAGGGCATGACTGTCGCCAGCATCACCGAACAATCCGGCCGGACCGTGATCGCTCTTTCCGGCGAAATCGACATGGAAGAGGCGCCGAAAGTGCGCCGCGCGCTGCTCGACAGCATGAAGCAGAAGCGCGACATTCTGGTCGATCTCGCCCAGGTCACCTATATCGACTCATCGGGCATCGCCAGCCTGATCGAAGGCCTGCAGGCAGCGCGCAAGCAGAAGAACGATCTTGCCCTCGTCTCGGTCAGCCAGCGCGCCCGCCGGGTGCTGGAACTGGCGCGCCTCGACAAGGTCTTCACCATCCACGCTGATATGGCGACCGCCCTGGCCGCGGCGAAGAGCTAGTTCCTGCCCATGGCCGCCGTCCTCAAATTCTTTGACGCGATCGGCCGGCGGACCGCCAAGGGCTTCGACGAATGGGGCTTCGGCGCGTCGTTGCTGGCTGAATCCGTGATCTGGGTCTTCATCGGCCGCTTCTATCGCCAGCCGGTGCGCTTTAGTCATACGTTCGCCGAGATGATGCGCTTCGGGGTCGCCGCGCTGCCGATCGCGATGCTGCTGGCGGCGACCATCGGGCTGATGCTGGCGATCCAGAGCCTGTACTCCCTTGGCCTCTTCGGCGCGCAAAACTTCGCCTATATCGGTATCGCGCTGTCGGTCACGCGCGAATTCTCGCCGCTCATCATGGGCATCCTGATCGCTGGCCGATCCGGCTCCGCCATCGCCGCCCGGCTTGCCACCATGACCATCAACCAGGAAGTCGACGCGCTGCAGGTCATGGGCATCAACCCCGTGCGGTTCCTGGTGGCGCCGATGCTGATCGCACTCGTCGTCATGCTGCCCTGCCTCGCCATGATGGCCAATCTGGTATCGATCGGCTCGGCGGCGCTCTATGTCTCGGCCAGCCTGGAGAAGTCGCTCGGGTCCTACATCTACGACACGCTGCAGATCCTGAAGACCGACGACGTCTGGCATGGCATCATCAAGTCATCCTTCTTCGGGCTGCTGATCGGATTGATCGGCGTCATGAACGGCGCCAGCGTCACCGGCGGTGCCGAGGGCGTCGGGCGCGTCACCACCCGCTCGGTCGTGCAGGCCATCACCGCGATCGTGATCTCGGACATGGTCATCGGCTACCTGAGTACGCATTGATGGCACTCGCCGCGCCCGAACCCGAGACTTTCTGGAAACCCAGCGTCGAGGAGTTGGCGAGCCGTCCGATCGTCATCGAAGTCGATCACCTGGACTGGTCGTTCGGCGCGCGCCAGGTGCTGTTCGACGTCACCATGAAGGTCCATGAGGGCGAGATCATGGTGATCATGGGCGGCAGCGGCTCAGGCAAGACCACGCTGCTGCGCCATCTGGTCGGCCTGATGCCGCCGGCGCCTGGCAAGGTCAAGCTGCTGGGCCAGGATATCGGCAAGCTGAAAGCGCTGGAGAAGCTGGAACTGCGGCGCAAGATAGGCGTCGCCTTCCAGTTCGGCGCCCTGTTCAGCTCCATGAGCGTCGCGGAGAACGTGAAGCTGCCGCTGCGCGAGCTGGCGCATCTCGACGAAAAGACCATGGACATCATGGCGCGGCTGAAGCTCGAGGTCGTGAACATGTCCGGCTTCGGCGGGCTGATGCCGGCGGAGCTGTCCGGCGGCATGGTGAAGCGCGCCTCGATCGCGCGCGCCATCGTGATGGATCCGAAGCTGGTATTTCTGGACGAGCCTTCCTCCGGCCTGGATCCCATCGTCTCCTCGGCGCTCGACGATCTCATTTTGCGGCTGCGCGAGGCGATGGGAATCTCCGTGGTCGTCGTCACGCACGATGTCGAGAGCGCCTTCAAGATCGGCGACCGCATCACCGTGCTGGACCGCGGCCATATCCTGGCCTGCGAGCGGCCGGAACAGATCCGGGTCAACCCCAATGAGCGCGTGCAGAACCTGATCCATCGTCGGTCCGAGCACGTGGAAGTCGATCCTGAGGAATATCTGCGCCGGCTCGCGGGGGATTAGGGCTGAGGGGAAAGATGCGAAACCATTTCATCAACTATACGACCGTCGGCGTTTTCGTCGCGGCCATGATCGTGGCGCTGCTTTGGGCGCTGGCGCAGATTTCCGGGCGGACCGGTCCGACGGACAGCTACGCGATTGTCATGGACGCCGTGACCGACATCGATTACGGCACGCTCGTCCGATACGAGGGCTACAAGATCGGCCAGGTCGAGCACATCATTCCGGAATGGGTCGACGGCAAATACCGGTTCCGCGTCATCGTGACCGTGGATAAGGATTGGAAGTTCCCGTCCGATTCGATCGCGCGCATTTCCGCCTCCAGCTTCCTTGCCGCCAAGACGGTGGAAGTGTTCGGCGGCAATTCGCCGCAGCTCGTCGCCGCTGGCGGAGAGATCCGGGGTGGCCCACCGGCCGATGCCTTCTCGCTGATGGCGCAGGTCGCCGGCCAGATCGGCGATCTGTCCGAGACTTCGCTGAAACCGCTGATCCAGGACGTCGACAACATCATCAAGCGGATCGGCAACAACACGGATGAAAATCTGGAGGAACTGTTCAAGAGCCTTCAGGCGATCGCCAACGACGTGCAGGGCAAGACGCCGAAGATCACCAACGACATCTCGACCTTTACCACGCAGATGAACGCGACCCTGCTGCAGGCCGACAAGTTCCTGGACGAGCAGAACCTGCAATCGGTGCGCACCATCCTTGCCAACACCGAGAAGGCCACCAAGGATGCCAGCGTCGCGGCGGCCGAAGTCAAGTCGCTGGGACAGAAGCTCGAGAAGCTTGCCGATCAGGTCAGCGACATGATCGGCGACAACCGCAAGAACGTCGACAAATCGCTTGCGAATCTCGAATACATCCTGCGTTCTGTGTCGCAGAACATCGATTCGATCACACGCAACATCGATGGGACAGCGCGCAACATGAGCGAATTCAGCAGACTGATCCGCCAGAATCCGGGCCTGCTCCTGAACGGCGGGCCGCCGGCGGCGGACCAGGGCCTGACGCCGGCTTCGTCGGCGGAGCAGTGATCATGCGCGCACCGAAAGCCCTTGCCCTCCTGCCGATCGTCGCCTTGCTCGCCGGTTGCTTCGGTTCCGCGCCGGCAGTGCCGAAGGAGCAGTATTTCCGCCTCGTCGCAACCGCGCCGGCCGGGCAATCGGCCAAGAAGATCTCCGGCGGGCTGGAGATCGTCCCATTCGCCGGCGAGGGCGTGATGTCGGAGCGGCCGTTGCTCTTCACCGCCGATGGCGGTCGCAAGCTGGAGCAGCGCAACTACGCCTATTGGACCGACGCCCCGCCGCAAATGCTGCGCGACCAGCTGGTGTCCTATCTGCGCCAGGCCGGAATCGCCGACAATGTGGCGCCGAGCGAGCTTCGCCTCGAAACCGCCTACACGGTGCAAGGTACGATCAGGCGGCTGGAGCAGCTGGTCGGCTCGGACACCGGCGCGGTCATTTCGCTCGAGCTCGCCGTAATCGAGAAAAGCAGCGACCGGCTGGTCCTGAGCAAGGTCTACACCGCCGAGAAACCGACCTCGGGTGACGGTATCGACGGCGCCGTGGCCGCGCTCAATGACGGGCTGGACGAGGTTTTTGCGGCCTTCACCGGCGATCTGGCCGCCGCCAAATTCTAGCGCTTACGCCTATTCGATCGCTCGAGCGCGCGTCGCATCGAATGAGTGGATCCAGAACAAGCGCGGATTGCGAACAGACGAACCTAGCGCCGTCGCCCTGACAGATCGTGTCCGCAGCGGGACTACCGGGCCTGCAATGCCTCGGTGATGAAATCGACGAAGGCACGGCAGCTTGGCGCCGGCGCCTCCTCGCACACGAAAATGGCAATCTCGAAATCCGGCAGAGCCGGCAGCCCCTGCTCCTCACCGAGGCAACGCAGGTCCGGCATAGCCGCCGATTTCGGCACCATGGCGACGCCGAGGCCGCCCAGCACCGCCGCCTGCAAACCTGCCGTGGATGAGCTGGTATAGACGATCTCCCAGGGGATGCGCGCATGGTCCAGCGCCAGCAGGCTGATGCCGCGATGGGTGCAGTGGGACGGCAGGGTCGCCAGCGGGACCGGCCGATCGAAGCGAAGCTGAAAGCCCGGTGCCGACACCCATACCAGCGGATCACGGTAGAGCAGGCCACCGTCCTTGAAGACCATTCCGCGCCCCGCGATCACCACGTCGAGCTCGCCGCGCTCATAGCCCGGCAGCAGGTCCATGCTGAGGCCGGTGTGCATCTCCATCGTCACGCCGGGATAAAGCCGGTTGAACCGTCCCAGCAAGGACGGCACCAGCCGCGGCGTCACATAGTCGGCCAACCCCAGCCTCAGGTGCCCTTGCGTCACGCCGCCGGTCAGGCGCCCGATGGCCTCGTCATTGAGATCAACCATGCGGCGGGCGTAGCTCAGCAGCAGCTCGCCATGTTCCGTGAGATTGACGGACCGGCTGGTGCGGTCGAACAGCCGCCGACCGAGCCGATCCTCCAGGTTCCGGATCCGCACGCTGATACCCGATTGGGTAAGGCCGATCAGCTCGCCCGCGGCCGTGAAGCCACGCATGTCGGCGACGGCCACAAAGCACCGGAGCAGGTCGGCATCGAGATCGATACGGGCCATCCATCCATGATGATTGGTCATGGATGGTATATCAACAATTCGTTTCAATGATCCTGCGGGATCGCCATGTTTTCCAATGAGGGCACGTGGAGAACCCCCATGGAACGCGAACGAACCCTTTTGCAGGACGGAAGACGGCTGACCCCCGAGCTGTTCGACTACTACGTCGCGCAGGCCCGGACGGAGCGCGCCAAAGCCATTGCCGAATTCGGCGGGACGCTGGTCGCCCGGCTGTCCGGTATCGTCGCTCGCCTCGCTCGGCACGTCCGTCGTACCCCCAGACGCGATACGACCGGCACCCACGCTGCCCGATAACTAGTCAGCCGCCCGTCTGCCGGGCTGTGCCGTCCCTTGACAAGGCAGGCCGGCCAGAGGACTAACGTCGCGCCGGGGCCATCCAACCGAAAAGCACGCTGCAGGGCTGGCCGGACAGAGCGATCCTGGGGGGACGTTGAAACCGATCAAGCGGCTGCGAAAGCTGGGCCGACGCATGCGGCGGTTGCTTGCGCCGCCGCAGCCGGTCGCGCCGCCACAGCCGGCCGCGCCGTCCATCGACATCGCGAAACTGCGGCAGAAGTATACCGAACGCCGGCTGCATCTGGAGCCGGATCGCTTCGTTCTTTATCGCATCGTCGGCAACGATCTTTATCCGCGCCATCGCCTCGGCGTGTCGCGGGCGAACGTCCAGTTCATTCTGCAGCATGAGCCGCCGCTCGCCGACTGCGAAAGGCGCTGGGTCGTCAACCGGATCGTCGACCCGGCCGAAGAGCGGGCGATCATCGACCTGCTCGAGCGGCATCAGCAAAGCTACCTTCACCTGCCATTCGTACAGGAGGAATACGCCCGGATCGGATGGGATCTTGATTGCTTCGCCGACCTGGAATTCCTGTTGAACTTTCGCAGCTCTGATTCGCCACGCCATTTTCACCTGTCGAGAGAGGCGCGATCGCGGCAAAGCAAGAACGCCTATGTCATGAACAACAACGGAGCGCGCAACGCTGCCCTTCGCGCCGGCCGCGGGATCGCCAAATGGGTCCTGCCATGGGACGGCAATTGCTTCCTGACCGAAGCGGCCTGGGCGGAGATTCGCGCGGCCGTCCTGGCGCAGCCCTATCTCAAATATTTTGCTGTCCCCATGGCACGCACCCCCGCGAACGGGGATGTGTTGGCGCCGGGGTATCGGCCGCACGAATATGACGAGCCGCAGATCCTGTTCCGCCGCGATGCACTCGAGGAGTTCGATCCGGCCTTTGTCTATGGCCGCCGATCCAAGGTCGCGTTGCTCTGGCGCCTCGGCGTTCCGGGCGTATGGGACAAATGGCAGTTCGCGCCGTGGGACCTGCCAAAGCCTTCCTTGTCGCCGGAGGCTCATCAGTTCGCAACGTGCGGCTGGGTCAACCGGCTCGAATCGGGCCAGCAGGCGTTGGAGCAGAATGACTACGAAGCGCGGCAGCGGCGTGGCGAAGCACGATCCAGGGCCATCACGACGCTGCTGGATCGCCTGGACGAAGACGTCATGCGCCGGCGGCTCGATACTACGCGGCTGATGTTCTATAGCGAGCCGACGCTGGACGAACTGCATGCCGGCGGACCAAACGGACCTTTGGGCGAGATCGTCGCCAGCCTCGAAGCGGACGCGCACAAAGCGGTCGCGCGCGGAACCTTTTCGGTTCTCGACAAAACAGGTTGCGCGCCCAGCGGCGACCGGCAGGATTACTGGCATCCCGCTCCCTATTGGTGGCCGGACCCCAATTCACCAGATGGCCTGCCCTATATCCGCCGCGACGGGGTGCGCCGGCCGGGAACGGAACTCTACGAGCCCGGCAGCGAAGAATTCGATCGCAGCAATCTGCAGCGCGTGCTCGAGGGCGCCACGATCTGTGCCCTCGCATGGCGCGTGACCGGTGCGCAGCTCTACGCCGACCACGGCGCGGCGCTCATCCGGAGCTGGTTCCTCGATCCGGCGACCCGGATGAATCCACATCTGCGCTTCGCCCAGACGCGGATGGGTTCGAACAACAACGAGGGCAATCGATCCGGCATCATCGAGATGCGCGACGTGTGCATTTTGCTCGACGCGGTGAGGTTGCTGACGCGCGCAGGCACGCTTTCCGAGATGGAGCGCACTGCCTTCGGCGATTGGCTCCAAGCCTATCGGGACTGGTTACTTGCCAGCCCGCAGGGCTTGGTGGAATGCCGCAGCCTCAACAATCACGGTACCTACTTCGATTTGCAGATATCGGCGATCAGCGCCTATCTCGGCGACGCGGCGACCCTGGCCAAGGGGTTCCGGCGATCCCGGGCGCGCATCAACATGCAATTCAATCCCGATGGATCGCAGCCTTACGAGCTGCGCCGGCCCGCGGCGCTGCATTACTGTAGTTTCAACCTGCAGGGATGGGTCAACCTTGCCGCCCTGGCAGCGCGTTGCAGAGAAGATCTGTGGCGCCATCAATCAGCGGCGGGCGGCAGCCTTGCGCGCGGCGGAGAATGGCTGACGGGTTTCGCCGCAACGCGCGAGTGGCCATATTCCCAGCCGGACCAGTTCGACTGGCACCGACTTGTGCCCCTGCAGGCGGCGCTGGCGCACCAGTCATCGCGCGAAGCCGGCAACATCCTGGAGCAGCATCGCGCCTCGCCGGACTATTCAGCGCATCACGGCATCCGTCCATACTGGTATTTGTGAGCCGGCTCCATGCCACTGATCAGGCTTCTCGCCTCCATGAAAGGCTCCGACGGCTTCATGTCGTGGGCCGGCGCAATCCGGCGCTGCCGCGAGGATCTGCTTTGGCGTATCCGAGTGAAAATTGCAGAACATCGCACCCGCTGGCGCGAACCGCGCTTGTTCAATGCGGCGCGTGGACGGCCGGCCTGGCAGAGTTCGACGCGCGGCTGCGGGAACCATCACGGCGCATGCCGCGGAACCGACGGGCGTGTCGGCGGGCGTGGCTTTTTCGCGACCCAGAGCGAAGAGCGGCCCTGGTGGATGGTAGAGCTGAAAGCCGACTGGCCGATCCATTCGATTCGCATTCATGGCCGTCGCAACCTGCCCAAGGTCACCGCCGTGCACTTGCAGGTGTCGATCTCCCCCGATCGGGAGCAATGGGAGGTGATCCATAGCGGCGACTGTCTTTATGGCGATGCGGCGTCACCCGGCCCGCTGACCATCCGTCTGCTCGATACGCGCGGCGGGCGCTTCGTGAAGCTGGAGCTGCTGCAGGGTGACAAACTTTCGTTCAACCAGGTCGAAGTCATGGTCGAGAGGCGGCACAAGGCGATGTTGCGCGCGGCGAACCGCTACCGATTGGTGTTCGAGCGATTGACGTCACTGCGCATGCTGCGTCACGTCAAGCCGTTCTCTCTGCGCAACGTACCGAACCGCTTCGATGGCCGGCTCGAGGCCTTCTACATCAACGATGCCCAAGGTCGCTTCGGCAATCATCTGAAGCAGATCGGAACCGCCGTGTGCCTCGCCCGGAACCTCGGCATTCGGCGCGTCTATCTGAGCAAATTGTCAATGCTGGAGATCGACCGGCCCGTCGAGTTCGACGGGGTGACGGTGCTGCCGGACTCCGCGCTGGCACGCGACAAGCCCAAGGGCGTACTCTGCGGCACGTTCTACTACAAGCGGGTATTCGGCAGCGCCTCGGCGGGCTTGGGCTACGGCGGCATCGCCGAAGCGGCACGCGCCGTCGGCCAGCCGATCTTCCATCGCCGGGCCCCACAGCCGGCCTTCATTCCCGATGCGACCGATCTCGCGATCCATTTCCGCGCCGGTGACATCTTTTCGCGGCAAGTCCCCCACCCCAGCTACCCCCAACCGCCGCTCGCTTTCTATCGCTTGTGCGTGGATTTCGCGCGCGAGCATCTGGGCACCCGGCGCGTCATCCTGGTCTATGAGGACGAAGGCAACCCGTGCGTCGGAGCGGTGAAAGGCTGGCTGGACGAGATTGCTCTTCCCTACGTGTCTCAGTCACGCACGCTCGAAGAAGACGTCGCGATCCTGATGGCCGCCCAGCATTGCGTTTTCGGGCGCGGCAGCTTCGGCCTCGCGGTCACCATCCTCTCCAGGAACATGCGCACCCTGTTCTATTCGTGGCTGGAACCGAACTTCGGCGCCATACCCTGGGGCGGCCGGGCCGTCATGGTGGAGGATGCGGCGAACGGCTACATCAGGCTTGGGGACTGGCGCAACACGCCGGAGCAGAAACAGATGATGCTTGACTATCCGATCTCGAACCTGCGTCTGAGAGCCGACTGAGCTATTGCCGAATGGCCGCCTTGTTGGCAAGAAACCACTGATAATAAAGCCTGAGCCCGGCTTCGAGCGACGTCGGCGCGGCCCATCCGAGTGACTTCAGGGCGGACACCTCCATCACCTTGCGCGGCGTGCCGTCCGGGCGGCTGGCATCGAACGCGATCCGTCCTTCGAATCCGACCGTCGCGCGGACCAGCCCGGCGAACTCCGCGATCGAGACGTCGCTGCCGGTGCCGACATTGACGTGGGCCTCTCCCGAATAATGTTGCATCAGATGCACGCAGGCATCGGCCGCATCTTCGACATACATGAATTCCCGCCGCGGCCGGCCGGTGCCCCACACCGCCACCTCCGCCGCGCCCGCCAGCTTCGCCTCGTGGAAGCGGCGCAGCAAGGCGGCCGGCACATGGCTGTTCTGCGGGTGGAAATTGTCGCCCGGTCCGTACAGGTTGGTCGGCATCGCGGAGACGAAGTCGCGCTGATGCTGCCGGCGATAGGCCTGGCACAGCTTGATGCCCGCGATCTTGGCGATCGCGTACCATTCGTTGGTCGGCTCGAGCGGACCGGTCAGTAGCGCGGATTCCACCATCGGCTGATCGGCCTCGCGCGGATAGATGCAGGAGGAGCCGAGGAACAGCAACTTTTCGACGCCGATCTTGTGGGCGGCGTGGATGACGTTCGCCTCGATCGCCAGATTGTCGTAGATGAAGTCGGCCGGATAGGAATCGTTGGCGTGGATGCCGCCCACGCGCCCGGCCGCCAGGAAGATCGCTTGCGGCCGCGCCGCCGCCATCCACTCCTCGGTCTCCACTTGGCGCGTCAGGTCTACCCGGTCCCGGGCGATTGTCAGCACATCGCACGCCTCGCGCGCCAGCCGCCGGACAATGGCACTGCCGACCATGCCGCGATGGCCCGCGACCCAGACTCGCTTGCCGGAAAGGGAATAGGAAGAGTTCATGAACCACCGTTTCAGAGCGGCTGTGGCGGGGCGATTTGCTTTATCAGCTTCACGGCGCAAAATCATCCTGATCCAGGAAGGTTGGCGCCGCGACCCATGCATCGTGAGCCGCGGCGAGCGAAACATAACCTCGATTCCTAATACTTTGTTTACCGCCGTGGTCAAGACTAGGCGGCCTGGACGTCCCGACACGATCATTCGCAGGAGAGTTCGCTGCCGCCGCAGCCGTACGACCGGATTCCATACATCGCGCGGAGCGCCCAGGGTCCGGGCCGGCTTGGCGCGCGCCCGCGGATTCGCCCCTTCATTCCCCCGATGGCGGACGCGTGATGCCATCGCCGTGGTCGCCCAGTCGTGCCATGCCGAGCGAGACCGCCGCGACCAACGGCGGCATCGCGGCCTGGATCGCGAACCACACCGACCGCGTGCTGGCCGTCGCGATCCTGTGCGCCCTCGCCATCAAGTTCGTCCTGATCGCCCGCATCAATGTCAACTGGGACGAGTTCTATTTCCTCGAGACGACGCATCAATATATCCAGGGCAGACTGACCGGTCGGTTCCAGACCTTTCACGTGCATCTGTTCTCCTGGCTGCCGCGCCTCGGATGGAATGAGATCGACCAGATCGTCGCCGGCCGCGCGGTCATGCAGGTCATGGCGGTGGCCAGCGCGTTCCTGACCTATGCCATCGCGCGCAGATTCGTGACACGGCGCGGCGCGCTGTTCGCGCTGCTCGCCTATCTGTCGGCCAGCGCGGTGATCGAGCACGGCGCCAGCTTTCGCGTCGACCCGATCGCGACGTTCCTGTCCCTGCTGGCCCTGTTCGCGATTCTGTGCAGGCCCGCCGGCCTCCGCGGTGCGGCGCTCGCCGGCGCCGCGATGGCATTGGCAACGTTGGTGACCATCAAGAGCGCATTCTACGTCGTCGTCATCGGCGGCATGTTCTGGTGCCTTGTCCCCGGCTGGCGCGGCCGGGCGAAGCTCGGGCTCGTTTTCGCCGCCAGCTTCTCGGTTGCGATCGCCGCCCTTTACCTGTTTCACAGCGCCACGCTGCCGCCGCAGGAGGCGGCGGGCGCAGGCGCCTTTCTGCGCAGCTCCGCCTCAAAGATGTTCTTCGACGGCGTGTTTCCCCGCGCCTTCGATCTGATCTGGTTCGTGATCCCGAACCCGCTGTTCTGCCTTATGCTGGCGGAGGGCGCGGTGATCGCCTGGGCGATCGCGCGCAAGCCGGCGAATTGGGCGAGCTGGCAGGCGTTTCTGCCGCTGGTGCTGGCATTGCCGGTGCTGACGCCGATCCTCTATCGCAACGCCTTCACCTATTTCTATCCCTTCATCCTGCCGACCGCCGCAATTCTGGTCGGCCTGTCGTTCGACAAGCACCGGCAGGGCGCGCCAAGGTCGAATGCCGGCTCAGCGGTCAAATTGGCCGCGGTGCTTGTGGTCGCGCAATGCGTCATCCTGGTTTTCGGGAACATCTCCAAGCTCGCCGACGACGTCCGGGTGCAGCGCCAGGCCATCGCGGACCTGCGCGCGATATTTCCCGATCCGGTGCCTTATATCGAGGGTTTCGGCGTCCTTGCCGGCTATCCGCGCAGCGGCTTCTTCATGAGCAGTTGGGGCATGGATAGCTATCGCCAGGCGGGCAAGCCGGTATTCGCCGACCTAGTCGCGAAGGACCAGCCGGCGTTCCTGCTCGCCGACGCCCCGTCGCTGTACGCAGCGTTGGTGCCCGGTGTGCAGGTCGATGAGAACCGCACTTTCCTGCCCGAGGACATCCGCTTCCTTCAGGAGAATTACGTGCGCCACTGGGGCATGCTGTTCGTCGCCGGCAAGCATCTCCGAGCGGCGGGCAGCGGAAACCTTGCGTTCAACATCGCGGTCGCTGGCGCGTACCGGTTCGAAGCCGCCGCGCCGGCAATCATCGACGGCAACAGGATGGAGCCGGGCACCGTTGTCGTGCTGGCCGCAGGCGATCACACGATCGATTTCGGCGGAAGCGCGCGCGAAGCGACCTTGCGCTGGGCGGCGGCATCGCATGTGCCGGACCGTGCGCCGGCCGATCCGCTGACGTTCTTCCAGCGCAAGAGCTGGGCCGGCATGACGCCGCAAATGATGCGCGCGGACGCGTCGCGCTAGGGGAAGGTGGCCGCGGTGTTCCGCATTTCCGATGGGCGGGCCACATAACAACGGTCAGAGGCTTGCCCCCTGAACTCAAACAGCAGTGTAGCCGCCATCGATCAGGATGCTCTGGCCGTTCACGAGATCCGAAGCCGAAGAGGCGAGATAGAGGATCATGTCGGCGACCTCCCCCGGCTTGCCAAAGCGGGCCGCGGGAATCTTGGCCTTCATCGGATCTCCCTTTTCGGGCTTGCCCCAGACCTGCTCGCCCATAGGGGTCAGGATCACCGTGGGGCACACGGAGTTGATCTGGATATTGTGCTTCGCCCATTCGACGCACATGACCTTCGTGAGCATGTTGAGGCCACCCTTGGACGCCGCATAGGCGCCATGACCCTCCAGGCCCACCACGCCCGCTTGCGATGAGATGTTGATGATCTTGCCCCGGCGCGCCTGAATCATCCCGGGAACCAGCGCTTTGGCCAGCAGCCACGGGGCGCGCAGATTGACCGCCATGGTCATGTCCCAGTCCGCGAGCTCGGCATCGAGCAGCGGGTCGATCAGGGCTATGCCCGCATTGTTCACCAGGATGTCGATCATGCCAAAAGCGGCGAGCGCTTCCTTCGCCGCGCGCTCCGGGCCGTCGGCGGTCGCCATGTCGGCCGGGATCGCCACGCAGCGGCGATCCTTGGATTCGACCGCGGCCTTGACCTCCGCTAGGCCGTCCCTGTCTCGGCCCACAGCGGCGATGTCGGCGCCTGCATCGGCGAGGATAATGCAGGTCTCCATCCCGATCCCCTTGGTAGCACCCGTCACCAGCGCGGTCTTGCCGTCCAGCGCGAAACGCTTCACCCAGTCAGACATGATCAGTCTTCCTATTTTCTGCGGAGCTTCTGCTCGACCGTGGCAAAGGCCTTCTGGTAGACATTCTGCTCGGTTCGCGGGATCAGCACCAGATCATCCTGCGGGCTGGCATCCCAATCGCCGGTCCAAACGCCGAACGTCGTGTTGTTCGCGGTGACAGGCCAGAGCCGGGGCCCGGAGACATAATTGATCCACGGCATCTCGCATTTGGTGATGCGATAGGAGAACGAGCGCGTGCGGTCGCAGAGATGCAATAGCTCTTCGTTCAAGTGGCCATCGCCGAAGTAGAAATCGCGGATGCCCGATACCTTGTCGGAGCGTGCGCCATCCAGCATGTGCATCTTGCTGATGTCCTCGTGCCAGGCGCCCATGCCGGCAAAGTCGCGCATGACGTGCCAGACCTTTTCGACCGGCGCGCGGATGACCCGCGAGGTCCAGACCTTGTTCGGCGCAAAACCCTTCCAGCGCACGGTGCCTTCCGGCTTCTTCGGCTTCTTGGCGGCGATGATCTTGGCCAGATTGGCCCAGTTTGCCGCAAAGACATCGCGCGAGATGATGCGCTCGTATCTGCCCTCATCGTTCGGCGCTTCGTCGAAGGTGGCTTCCCATTCGGCAAAAGTCTGGTCGCTGTGGGTCACCGGATAGAGTCTCAGGGTGGCAACGTAGTTTTTCACCGGAAAGGCCGGCTTTTCGAAATTGTAGGTGAAGGTGTAGTTGGCGTCATCGAGCGTGAGCAGCCGCTCGCGGATGTGCTCGCCGTCTTTCGTGTAGAAGGATCGCACGCAGCCCACCACGTCGGAATCGCGGCCGTCCTCGATCTTGGACCGAGCGATCGCCGGCGCCCACTTGGGCAGCCCATTGAAATCGCGCACCAGGCTCCACACGGTTTCCACCGGCGCTTTCAAGATGATCGAGGCGTAGGCACGCGCCATGATTGTCTCCGCTAGTGAGAGGGTACCGGCTCATCGCCGCCGGAAAATGCTCTTGAACGCCGCTACCGCGGCCTCGGCGAAGGCCGGATCGTTGATGTGAAGATCGAGCTCGATGAGTTTGCGGTTCTTCGCCCGCTTCCAGCCGTTACGGATGGCCTCGAACAGCGCGGCATCGGCCGCCGGGTCATGGAAGGGCTGGCCCTCGGCGTCGATCGCGGAGACACCTTTGAGCGGCAGCAGGAACCGTACCGGCCCCGCCATGCAGTTCAGGCGCTCGACGATGAAGGCTCCGATCCGTGCGTTCTCCTTGGGCGTCGTGCGCATCAGCGTGACATGGGCATTGTGGACGTGGAATTCGCGCCCGGCAAAACCCGACGGAACGGTGTCGCGCGCGCCGAAGTTCACCATGTCGCAGGCGCCAACGCACCCGACATAGGGAATGGAATTGCGAATGAACGCGCCGAACCGATCGGCGGTGCAGGGGAGCGTACCGCCGACCAAGTAGTCCGCAACCTCAGTGGTGGTGATGTCAAAGACGCCATCAAGAAAGCCGGAATCGACGAGCTTCTCGAAGCTCTGCCCGCCCGTCCCGGTCGCGTGGAAGACGAAACTTTCGCAGGCCGGCTCCAGGCGCTTCCTGATCTCGCCGACGCAGGCCGTTGTGACGCCGAACATGGTGTAGCCGATGGCGCGTTTCGGCCTCCTGGCCTTCGGCACGCGGGTCCGAGCCATGCCGGCGGCGGCGTGGGCCGCATTGCCAATGACCGCCCGGCTGATGCTATTGAGGCCGGCGATGTCCGTTACGGCGTGCATCATCATGATGTCGGTGGGGCCGACGAAACTCGCCACATTGCCGGAGGCCAGCGTCGACACCATGACCTTCGGAACGCCCACCGGCAGGGCGCGCATCGCCTCGGTCACGATGGCGGTGTTGCCGCCGCCGCCGAGACCCAGCACCGCGCCGATATCCTTCCGCGAAATCAGGTATCGCTTCAGCGCCTCTGCCATGGCCGAGACGGCTTGGCCGCGATCGGTCAGGCCGAGAACGGCCCTTTTGCCCTCTGGATGGTAGCTGGCGATAGTTTCGGCCGTGACATCCGCTTTTTTGTCCGGCGCTGCGGTGGAGACGTCGCCCAGGATGGGTCTTGCTCCAGCTCTGCGGACGCAATCGCACGCAAAGCGCAGCTCATCGCCTTTCGTGTCGCAGGTACCGATGACGTAGACCTTGGCCATCAGCGCCCCGCGTTGGCCCAGCCTTGCCTCATATGCTTGAAGCCGAACTTATAGACCTCTTCCTTGTTGGGGAAGAAGTCGCGCCATACCCGGGTGGCGGCGGCGAGCGCAGGGATCCCGCGGCCGAAGGCCTCGATCGTCAACCTGCCATCGTATTTGGCGGCCCTCAGCGCCTTGTAGGTCAGGGCCCACGGCACATGACCCTTGCCCGGCGTGCCGCGATCATTCTCCGAGATATGGACGTGGATCATGTACCGCTTGATGGTCTTGATTGCGATCGTCAGATCCTTCTCCTCGATGTTGGCGTGGAAGGTGTCGTACATGCCCTTGACCGCGGGGTGGCCCACCTCGTCCAGATAGGCGACCAGCTGCTGCATGGTATTGAGGAAGTAGCATTCGAAGCGGTTGAGAGCTTCAAGAGCAAAACGGATACCATGCTTCCCGGCATAGTCGCCGACACGGCGGTGGAACTCGATGCCGCGCTTGCGCTCTTCCGCCGTGGGGCCTTGGCCTGTGAAATGGCCGAGCTGCGAGTGCATCGGACCGGCGATGATCGAGCCGCCGAGAGCCTTGGTGCAATCGATGACCCATTTGGCCCGCTCGACGGCAGCCTTGCGCTCCGCCTTGTCATCTGCCAGGCAGTTCTGCCCTGCTCCCAGGACGCTGACAGTCGTAACGTCGAAACCCAATTTAGCCAGCTGTTCCCCAAGCCTTGCATAGTAATCAGGCGTGCCTTCGAAGATCGGAATTTCCACGCTGTCATAGCCGGTCTTCTTCAGGGCTTTGAGCACGGGCATGTGCTCATCGGTGACGTGCCCCGTCCAGAGCAGCAGGTTGAATCCGTATTTCATGTCATCCCCTCCCCGGCAGGATAGCCGGGCTCGCAGTTTGGACCCGCCCAGGTGCCGCCGTCTTGTGGAGATCGCGGCGATTCTTGCACGAAACGCTCGCGCCAAGCCCGCTCAATCCGGCATGACGCGCTTGCCCTGGCGATCGCGGTACCGCTTGGGCGTCAGGCCGAAGAAGCTGGAGAACTGCCGCGTGAAGTAACTCTGGTCGCAAAAGCCGCATTGCAGGGCGATTTCCGCGATCGGGTCATCGCTGGACAACAGCAGTTTTGCTGCCGTCTGGACGCGGATCCGATTGATGAATCTCGATGGCGATATCTTGAAGAGCTTGACAAACCGCTTGCGGAACTGGCTTTCGGAAAGGCATGCGATCTGCGCCAGCTCTGACACTTCAAGCGACGTGCGGTAGCGGTCTTCGACATGGGCGATGACCTTGGAGAACTGGCGGTAGCCCTCTGGCAGCATATCGGTCGTGCCGATCGGCCGGGTAAGTCCCATGAGTCCACAGATTCGGCCATCTTTGTTGCGGGCTGGTGTTTTCGTCGTCAGGACCCAGAGCAGGCGTCCGGCCTGGTCCACGATGACCTCGAGCTTGTTGACGATCGACTGGCCGGTCTGGATCACCGAGCGGTCGTCCTGAATGATCTCTCTGGCGATCTGTTCGGGGTAGAAGTCCCAGTCGGTCTTGCCCAGCACATCCGACTTCTTTGCGGCATTGAAAAGAGTCAGAATGGCGCAATTGCATTCCTGCCAGCGGCTGTTGATGTCCTTCACATAGAAGTACACATCGGCGAGATGATCGAGGATTTCGGGAAGGTTGTCCGGGTGGCAGGGAAGGACCGCATCCCGATCATGATCCCGGAACTCGTATCGACCGTGCCTCTCCCTTGCCACAAAGTTCATAGGTTACCCCTCAGGCAGAACCCACGCGGCCGGGCGATTCCGCCCTGCCGCGCAAGGTCCTGGATCCGTCCCTGCTCTCACTGAGCCGCCGACGCCTGCTTGTTCGCGAGCAGCTGTTTCACCATGGCCTGCACCAAGCGCGGCAGGTCATACGGAAAACGAGCCGTGATCAGGTTCCCGTCTACCACGCACGGCTCGTCGAGGACCGTGGCGCCGGCATTCTCGAGGTCGATCTGGATGTTCCACACGGCGGTGGCGCGCTTGCCTTTGAGGATCTTGGCGCTGACCATGACCCACTGGCCATGGCAGATCGCGCAGGTCGCTTTGCCGGCCTCATGCATGGCGCGCACGAAGGCGCGCGCATGCTGGTCCATACGCAACGCATCGGGATTCCAGCAGCCGCCCGGCAAGAGGATGGCGTCGTAGTCCGCCGCCTTCGCCTCATCCGTGTATCGGTCGATCTTCAGCCAACCCGCATTCTCCATCAGGCGGATGGCGAGCACGTGGGTGGCGCATTGTGGCGGAAAACGTAGTCCCAACGTGGGATGGAATTCGCCGATGCGCGGCGAGACGATGTGGACGGTGGCCCCATGCTCCGTGAGCCAGCGATGGGCGCCCAGGATCTCCACCTCTTCCACGCCATTGGTGCAGCAAATGGCGATGCGCTTGCCCTTGAGAAGGTTCGGATCGGATGGCGGGTCGAACAAGAAGCTGTTGAGCTCCCGGTTCAGCTCTCCATCAGCTGTCACCAGCAGTTCCGTGGAAATGGAAGGAACCGGTGACGACGACATCAGTTGCTGCATGCGGTTGAAGCTGGCGGCTTGGATGGGATTGCTCATCTTTCATTCTCCCGAAAGAGGTTGATTAGCGGTACCCGTTGGATCGAAATCAGAATGCGATTCTTTTAAAGGCCCGGATTTTCCTCAGCTCCTGCGGCGGTTCTGAACTGCGATGAGTCCAGCGAGGACACAGGCAACCGCAGCGATGGTCCATGTCAAGCCGTGCATGTACCAAGGCTTGGCGTTGAGCTGCGCCTTGCCCATGACGGTATTGGGATCCGGCGGCTTCAGGAAGAAGACACCGTAGAGGTGCGCCGCGAAGATCGCGACCAGCAACACGATGCAGAAGATCATGGCGACGACCATCGCCGCCCTCACCACCGATCGCTTGGGCACTCCAGGTTGCGCCAGCGGCAGGAGATTGTTAATGAGCCCCGCCAGGACCACCAGGATGCAGCCGACGGTGAACAGCTCAATGTTGAACGGCTGGAAGATCATCAACAGCGCCAAGACGCCGAGCCCGATGATCGTGAACTCCAAATTGCGCGCGGCCGCGGGCGTCATTCCACCATTGCCATGAAGATTGTTGCTCATGCGCGCACCGCCTTTCCGTCCGCGGCGAAAACATGGGTTTGCGCGCGATCCGGAATGAGATGGAGCGCCTCGCCGGTTCGCACCTTCTTCTCGCGCGGCACCACGACCCGGATGTCGCCGCCGGTCTTGGTGCGCGCGTGGATGAGTGTCTCGGCACCCATGGGCTCGATGAGCTCGGCCATGGCTTCGATCGTGTCTCTGGTGTCCTTGGAGACGACGGTGAAGGCCCGCGGTCGCACGCCCACCGTGACCTTGCCGGGCCGCAGGTTGGCCACCGCCGGATCGACGCTCAGATTGACATCCTGCTCATCGAAGACGACTTTCGCCTTGCCGTCGCTGTAGCTCTTGAACTGCGCCTCGATCAGGTTCATCTGCGGCGTGCCGATGAAACTCGCGACAAAGATATTCATGGGCTTTGCGAAGACATCATGCGGGCTGCCCACCTGCTCGATTGATCCGTCGCGCATGATGGCGATCCGGTCCGCCATGGTCAGGGCCTCGAGCTGATCGTGGGTGACGATGACGGTGGCCTTGGAGAGGTTTGACAGCACGGCCTTGATCTGGCCGCGCATGGAGTGGCGCAGCTCCACGTCCAGCCGCGACAGCGGCTCGTCGAACAGGAAGCAGTTCGGGTCCCGGACGATGGCGCGAGCGACTGCGATGCGCTGCTTCTCCCCTTCGGAGACCTGCCCCGGCAGTCGGTCCAGAACGTCGCGCAAATGCAGAATGTCCGCCACCTTGTTGACGCGGGCCGCTATCTCCGCCTTTCCGATCCCTTCGTGGTGGAGCGGCATCGCGATGTTCCCACCCACCGTCAACGCGGGGTAAAGCGCATAGAACTGGAACACCATGGCAATGTTGCGCTTCTCTGGCGGCAGGTCGTTCATACGCTGCCCGGCGATCACGATTTCGCCCGCCGTCGCACGCTCGAGTCCGGCAATCATGCGCAGCGTCGTCGTCTTGCCGCAGCCCGACGGGCCGAGCAGGCAGACGACTTCTCCTGCCGCCACCGACAGGTCAGCATCCCGGACGGCGACAAACTGGCCGAACTTCTTGGTGATCTTGCGTATTTCGATGGTCGACATGACTACTTCCTGACCGTGCCGAAAGTGACGCCGCGCAACAGGTGCTCCTGCAGGAAAAAGGTGACGAGGAAGACGGGGATCAGGAACAGAGTTTCGATGGCTGCCAGCAGCGTCCAGTCCGTTCCGCGACCGCCGGAAGCCACCGCCTGGTTCATGGCAACAGGCACCGTGCGCGTGTCGGGGCCGGTCAGGAGGAGCGCGAAGAGGAACTCGTTCCAGGTGAGGATGAGACCGAAAACAAAGGTCGCGGCAAGGCCCGCGATGACCTGGGGCAGGCAGATCTTGCAAAAGACCTTGAGCTCGGACGACCCGTCTATCCGGGCCGCATCCTCGACGTCCGGCGAGAGTTCATCGAAGAAGCTTTTCATCATCCAGATCGTGAACGCGAGATTGAATGCAGTGTAGAGCATGATGATGCCGAGATAGGAGCCGGAAAGCCCCACCGCGCGGAACATCAGGATGACCGGAATGATCACGACGATCGCGGGCAGCATGCGGGTCGTCAGGATGATGAAGAGATAGGTGTCGTTGCCCTTCAGCGCAAAGCGCGAGAAGCCATAGGCGGCCAGCGTGCCGATCACGAGGGCCAGCAGGACCGACACCGATGCGATCACGACGGAGTTGAAAAAGAAACGATCGAAGCCGGTGGCTTCCGGCTGCCCGCCGGCCGTCATCACGCGGGAGAAAACCGAGCTGAAATTCTCGAGCGTCGGGGTGAAGACGAACTGATCGGGAATGAGACCGAACAGCGACGTGGGCGACAGCGTCGGCGGCACCGACAGCGCCAGTTCCTGCGGCTTGACGGCAGTGAAGATGATGAAGAGCACCGGCAGGAAGTAGATGAAGCTGACACCCGCCACGACCAAGGTACGCCCCCAGCCTGCCTCAACGACGCCGGTGCTCCTGCGAAAGCCCATGCGTTCCCAAATGGAGATGCCGGATTCCATGGTCAGCTCTCCTGGTTCCTGCGATTGGCGAGGTAGAGGTAGAGATTCGTGAGCACGATGACCATGAACAGCATGATGTAGGAGATGGCCGCCCCCTCGCTCGTCTTGTTCTGCTCGTTGGCGATCCGGATCAGGTGGTAGGATATCGTCATGGTGTCGTTGCCGCCCTTGGTGAGCAGGATCACCAGATCGGCGAGCTTGAAGGCCTCGATGGTGCGAAACAGAAGCGCCAGCATCAGCAGGCCGCGGATATAGGGAAAGGTGATGGTCCAGAAGCGCCGCCAGGCCGAGACCCGGTCGATGGCGGCGGCCTCGTAGAGATATTTCGGCACCGACACCAGGCCCGCCAGCACCAACAGCATGACGAAGGGCGACCACATCCAGGCGTCGGCGAACACGATGCCCGCGACCGCGCCGGCCTTGTTGGACATCAGGATGAACTGGCCGTCGCCCAAGCTGTTCAGCACGTAGCTGAGGATACCGAAGGTCGGATCATAGTAGTAGGTGAAGAACACACCCGAGGCGACGACCGACAGCATCATCGGCGTCAGCACCAGGATCAGCAGGTACTTGCGCAGCGGGAACTGCTTGGCGAACAGCATCGCCAGCAGGAACCCAACGAGCATCTGGGCCGACACCGTGAGCACCACGAACATGGCGGTGTTGATGAGCGCGTGCCAGTTGTCCGGTGCGGCGATGTCATTGGTCAGCACCTTGATGTAGTTGTTGAGGCCGACGAAGCGGATCGACTGCTGGTTCGACTGGTAGGCGAAGAACGAGAGCCCGAGCGACCACAGCAGCGGAAAGATGTTCATCACGAACAGGACCGCGATCGCCGGCGCGACCAGCAGGCCGCCGTAGTAGCGCCGGCGGTAGGCATTCACCACGAACGCCGCGGCAATCAGCGCCGCCATGGCGCCGACGATCCAGAAAGAAATGGACGCCGGCAGGGCAGCCACGGCGAGAATCGAGGCAACGAGGCCGACGAGAATGGCAAGCCGCCAATTGCCGGCGGAGATGTCGAGCAGGGTCGGTGCGGACTGGGTCGATGGTGTTACGGACATGGCACGCAGGATGCTTCCGGTACAAGAGCAGTGTCAGTGCGTTGCAGGGTGGACGTTGCACCGCCGCCACGGGCACCCGGTCGTTCAAATCGACCGGGGGAGAGCCGAGCCCTCCCCCAGCCCTTAGGTTGCGGGCCGCCGTCGTTCCAATGCGGAACGGCGGCGACCGCACACGTCATTGGATCAATCCCGCTTCCGTCAGCAGGTTCTGCTGGAACTTGGCGATATTGTCCAAGGTCGTCTTGGCATCCTGCTTGCCGGTGATCGCGAGGTCGAACTGATCCTGCTGCTGGGTCAGCAACTCGAAGAACTGCGGGACGTGCCATACGTCCTTCTGCCAGTCCAGCTGCGGGGCCCAGGCTCGGTTCCACGGGCGATAGGTCACGTATTTCGGATCCTCGTACACCGACTTGACGGCGGACTGGCCGCCGGCGGCCGCGAATTGGTGCTGGATGTCGGAAGACAGCCACCACTTGACGAATTCGACAGCTTCCTTGATCTGCACATCCGTGGTCCAGGTGGTCAGCACGAACGGCTGGCCGCCGATGTTGGACCACTTGACATTCTTGCCATCGACCATGGTGCCCGGCATCTGGCCGAACACCAGCTTGTCGGAGACCTTGGAGGTCTTCGGGTCAAGCGAGGCTTCACCGAGACCGATCCAGTCGATGTTCATGGCCACCTTGCCTTCGCGGAACAACTCGTCCGACTTGAAGATGTCCATGGTGCCGGTCCTGGCCACCGGCGGCATGTACTCGATCATGCTCAGATACTTCTCCAGTGCCTTCACGGCCGCCGGCGAGTTCACCACACCTTCGGCCTGGCCGCTGGGCGCCTTGGTCTCGTCCCAGATGTCGCCGCCCATCTCCCAGATGAAGCCGTTGATCTGCATCGATGAGAAGTCGTAGCCCTTGCCGGCCTGGAAGGCGATGCCGTAGAAGTCGTCTTCCGCCGGCTTGCCGGCCAGCATCTCGCCCTTCTTGCGACGGAAGAACTCGCCGACGTCCTTGAAGTCGTCCCAGGTCATGGCGTCGAGCTCTTCGCCCGTGCAAGGCAGCTTCTTACTGTATTTCGCCTGGAAGTTCTTCTGCTCGGTGTCGTCGCAGATAATGTCCTTGCGTGCGAAGTTCACCAGCACGTCGGGGAACTGCGGGAAGCCGTAGTAGTTCTCCGTCTTGTGCGGATAAGTGGCGTAGGCGTTCAGCGGATTCGGGTGAATCGACAAGAACGTCTTCTTGAACTCGGGATCGGCATCCAGCAGGTCGTTGATCTTGCGGAAATAGCCGCCCTCGACGAAGGCGCCCAGCCACTGCGAGTCCGACACGATGAAGTTGTACTTCTGCTCGCCCGAGGTCAGCGACGCATTCACGCGGGTGTAGAAATCGGGCCACGGAATGAAGTCCACGTCGAGCTTCACGGTATTGCCGGACTTCGGCTTGTACTGCTCGTCGAAGAACTTCTTCATGATGCGTGTCGGCGGCCAATCCGGCACGGCCATCGTCAGCGTCACTTCCTCGGCGAAAGCGCTTGTCGCGCCGCCTGTCATCAGCGAGGCGGCGAAACCCGCCGCCGCTATTACGCCCTTGACCTTCGTTGTCACAGTCATTTTTAGGTTTCCTCCCTTTGGGTATCGTTTTTTCCTTCTGGCCCCTCGCGTTCAGGCGATCACCTGCCCGCTCGAAGCACGGAAGATGTGAAACTTGCTTGGATCGAGAATGACTGCGGCCTGTTGACCGGCCCGCAAACCCGACGCAGCGGATTCGGGCAGCACCATGCGCAGCGTTTCGCCGCCGGTTTCCACGGACACGACTGTCACGTCGCCCAGCGGCTCAAGCATGGCGATGCTGGCGTCAAGGCCTTGCTCACCGCTTCTCGCAAAGCGGATGTCGCTCGGCCGGATGCCGATCACGGCCGCTTCCCCTGCTTCCGCGGCGTTCAGCTTCCGCGCGAAATGCAAGGGCCCGAACGCGGACTCGAAGAAAGAACCGTCGCGAGCCAGCGTGCCCTTGATCATGTTCATGTGCGGCGAGCCGATCTTGCCAGCCACGTACAGGTCGCGCGGAGCTTCGTAGAGCTCATCGGGCGTCCCGCTCTGCACCACGGCGCCGTCACGCAGCACAGCGATTTCCTCGCCCATGGAAAGCGCCTCGAGCTCGTCGGGCGTCGCATAAACGATGGTCAGGCCGAACTGGCGATGCAGCCGCTTCAATTCCGCGCGCATGTCATGTCGGAGCTTTGCATCGAGGTTGGTCAGGGGTTCGTCCAGAAGCAGGATCCTGGGGCGACGAATCAGCGATCGGCCGAGCGCGACGCGTTGCTGCTCGCCCCCTGAGAGCGTGGCCGGCTTGCGGTCGAGCTTTGAGTCGAGCCGGAGCATCGCCGCCGTCTCCTTGACGCGGCGACCGATCTCCTCGCGGCCGAGCCTGGCCTCGACCAGGGGGTAGGCGAAGTTCTCGTAGACAGTGAGATGCGGATAGAGCGCGAAGGACTGGAACACCATCGACACACCGCGTCCGGCAATGGGCTCGTGCGTCCAGTCCCTGCCGAAGATCTCGACCCGGCCGCGATCCGGCGTGACGAGGCCGGCGATTGAACGGAGCGTCGTCGTCTTACCGACCGAGCTAGGCCCGAACAGCACAAAGAAGCGGCCTTCCGCAACACTGAACGACAGGTTCTGAAGAGCCCTTACCCGCCCGTAGGACTTGCTGACGTTCGTCAAGCTCAGCGCATGGCCCGCGACCTGTCCCATCGCCATTCCCACTCACTCCCGCGGAAAGCAATTCTGGCCCGCCGTCCCTAAGTGCCTCCCCGAGGGACGACGGCCATTTTGATGCGGCCCGACAGCATCTGACGCCGCAGGAGGACCGTCAAACGACATCCGCGTCGCGCGACCCTTCTCCCGCTCTTGCCCTACGCTGGGCTGAGCAGGATGCCACGTCTTGTAGGTATCGGGGAAATTTTTGTGTAAATCGCTCATCTCCCAACCGCTCCAGCGGATGTAGCGTGCTGACACCCTCGTACGCTTGGCCGCGCCCCCGGTCAGTTGACCAGACAGAAGCCTACAAGGGAATGGCCCACTAAACATCACTCAAAAGCCATCAGGAGCCGCTGTCGTGAGCGTTCGATGTGCTCACGCATGGCGCGTTCAGCCCCGATCTCGTCGCCGGATGAAATAGTCACCAAGAGGGAGTCGTGCTCCATCAGCGCCTCTTCGGTTACCCGGGCGTGAAAGATCAGGCGGAAGATGTGGAAATGGGTGTGCAGATGCGCCAGCGTAACGCGGATCAACTCGTTGCCCCCGATCTTCATGATCTGGTCGTGGAAATCCGCGTCGAGCCGCGCAAACCCAGAGTAACTCAACCTCTCCCTGCTGCTGCCGAGCGTGCGCATCCGTTCGGCTGTTTCTCGCAGCCTGCGCATTTTTGCTTCGGTGATCCGTTGTGCGGCGCGGCGGGCGGCGTCCGGCTCCAGCAGGAGACGAAGTTCATAGAGCTCGTCGAAACGCTGGCGCGTGATTTGCGGCGCTGCACTGTAGCCGACGAGGTGTGTCTTGACCACGAGCCCCTCGCCCTCCAAGCGCCCCAGCGCCTCGCGAATGGGTGTGTGGGAGACCTCTAGTTCTCGCACCAACCCATCCACGGTAATGCGTGCACCAGGGGCGATGTCGAGGGCCATCAGTTTGTTGAAAATCGCCCCATAGACGTCATCGGCCAAACCCTTGGACCTCTGGATAACCAAGATGCCCCCGCAGCCGATCAATGATTGTGTGCGCCTCGATCCGAGACGAAGCACAGAAATGACGTCTCAACGGGCCAAATCATATACGATAGAATATACGATCTCAAGCGAACACTGGGATCTCCGGGCGCCCTAGGTCCCCTCCCCAGTCATGAGGCTGCCGGGAGGATTTTCACGATCGGGAAGATCGCTGCACGTCTCGGGACCCAGGGCCCTGATTTGCACCGATGCGCGCTTCGCGGCCAGTGGCGCTTTTTACGAGCTTCGCCGGAGGAAGCCGGTCTACAGTGCCGCCTGTTAGACGCCGTGGAGCACCGACCTTTCCAGCGAGAACGTGCACCGGTACATAGAAGCTGCGCGTTTCCTTCGCTCAGGGCGGCGGCACGACTGTCGATGTAGTAGCGCCGATCCTTGATGGCTCGTAGCACTTGAGTCCGCGTATAATAAATCGCTCATCTTCAGTAACAGATCGCTCATCTTTACGACCGCCGAGGCGGTCTCGCTTGACACCGTCCGCTCGCATCCCAAAGACTAGCCCCACGCATGGAGCAGCCGGGGAGAAATGGCTGACGGGCGAGGGGAGCTGGTCCCGCGATTGCGGTGACGCCGCGATAAAAGAATCATGTTTCGATTGCCCGGGATTTGCCGCGCGACGGTTGTCAGTCGGACAGCAAGTCTCCTTCTCCCTGCACGTGAAGTCCGTTCCGGCGCCACTTTTGCGCGCCGATTGAGAGGGAGGACGATCGCATGGCTCAGCACACCAACAATTATCCGAAGCTGCACAACTCGACCTGGCCAGGCGTGGTCGGCAAAGGCGCGCCGGGGGCGGAGCCGATCATTCCCCTCGATACCCTGCTGGAACTGACCGCCAATGCCGAAGTCGACGGCGTGAAGTACGATGGCGTCGATCTCTGGCTGGCCGATCCGCATATCTCGATCGAGAGCGCGAAGGACGACGTGAAGCGCATCGCCGATCACATCGCCTCCTATGGCTTGAAGATCGGCTCCTTCGTGGCGCCGATCTGGGCGGGGGCCGGCGGCGGTTCGGCCATGGGCACGGCCGAGGAGCGCAAGCGCTTCGTCGAGCAGGTGAAGAAGGCCTGCAAGATCGGCCAGCAGATGCGCGAGATCGGCATCCGTCCGAGCGGCGGCGTCAGGATCGACTCCTCCTGCAGCGTAACCGATTGGGAGAAGGACCCTGCCGGCAACACCAGGAAGATCGCCGAGACCTTCCGCGAGGCGGGCAAGGTGGCTGAGGATCATGACGAATACCTCTTTGCCGAGGGCGAGATCTGCTGGGGCGGGATGCAGTCCTGGCGCAAGAACGTGAACCTGCTCGAAGAGGTCGGCATGCCGGGCGTAGTCGGCTACCAGGCCGATATGGCGCATTCCATGCTCTTCACCCTGGGTTACAATTCCGAGGAGGACCGGCTGCTACCGAAGGCTTACGACTGGAAGGACCGCTCGCAACTCGACGCCGCTTACAAGAAGGTGGCCGATGCCTTGCGGCCGTGGACCTATGACTTCCATGTCGCGCAGAACGACGGCACGGTCTTCGGCTCCGGCGATCACGAGAAGACCGGCCGCCACGTCCAGGCGACCGATCCCAACGGCAAGCTCGACGTGCCGAAGAATGCCGGCTACTGGCTGCGCGACGAGAACGGCAACCTCACCAAGAAGATGCGGCATATCTGCTGGGACGGCTGCATGTTCCCCAATGCGGTGATGACCCGTCAGCAGACCTGGAACGACGTGCTCGCGACCATGATCAAGGTGCGCGACGCACATGGTTGGCGTGAGTAGTCATGGCCAAGAAGAAGCTCAACATCGCGATCATCGGCGGCGGCTTCATGGGCCGCACCCATTCCAACGCCTTCCGACAGGCGCCGGAATTCTTCACGCTCGGCTATGAGCCGGTGCTGAAGGCGGTTTGCACACGCAACGCCAAGGGTGCGGCCGATTTCGCCGCCAACTGGGGCTTCGAGTCCTCCGAGAGCGATTGGCGCAAGCTGATCGACCGCAAGGACATCGACCTGATCGACATCGCCAGCCCCAACGATACCCATGCCGAGATCGCTGTCGCAGCGGCCGCAGCCGGCAAGATGGTGATGTGCGAGAAGCCGCTCGGCCGCACTGCCGCCGAGGCGGAGAAAATGGTCACCGCGGTCGAGAAGGCCAAGGTCGCGAACATGGTCTGGTACAACTACCGGCGCGTGCCGGCGGTAACGATGGCCAAGCAGCTGATCGATGAGGGCCGTCTGGGCCGCATCTTCCACTACCGCGCCAAGTTCCTGCAGGACTGGACCATCTCGGCCGAAGTGCCGCAGGGCGGCCGCGGCACCTGGCGCTTGGACGCAAACGTGGCGGGGAGCGGCGTCACCGGCGATCTCCTGGCCCATTGCATCGACACCGCGATGTGGCTCAACGGCGGCATCGACAGCGTCACAGGCGCCACCGAGACCTTCGTCAAGCAGCGCAAGCACGCAGAGACCGGGCAGATCGCCGAGGTGAAGATCGACGACGCCAGCATGTTCCTGTCGCGGTTCAAGAACGGCTCGCTCGGCCTGTTCGAGGCGACGCGCTATGCCCGCGGGCACAAGGCGCTCTACACCCTGGAAATCAACGGCGAGAAGGCCTCGATCTTCTGGGACCTGCACGATCTCCATCGCCTGCAATGGTTCGACCATCGCGACGAAGGCCAGCTGCGCGGCTGGCGCCAGGTCCATATCACCGACGGCGAGCATCCCTATATGAGCCATTGGTGGGTGCCCGGCCTGCAGATCGGCTACGAGCACACCTTCATCCATCAGGCCGCCGATTTCCTCGAAGGCCTCTCCAGCGGCAAGCCCGCATCGCCGACCTTCCGCGACGCGCTCGCGACGGAATACGTCACCGATGCGGTATTGAAATCGGCCAAGTCCGGTCACTGGGAGACCGTGCGGAGCTGAGCGTATGGACGTTGCGGACAATCGCGTGCCGGAAGAGCGCCGAACGGGATTGAGCCTTAGCAAAGGCGTGCCTCCTGGTTTGATGGCGCAGGCCCTGAACCGCGGCCGAGCGGCTCCCCTGCGGCCGGCTGGAACGCGTAGCAGAAGGTGGCTACGTTAGGGCGAACCACGGACATCATCGACGCTGCTACGGCAGTAAGCTGATCGCCGCGGCCTGTGTTTGCTGCGCGAATGGCTGGGTGCGGTAAGCTATGTCGCAGAGGGCGTCCTCGGAATCGTACCCGGTTGCAGGCGGTTTGGCTTTTTCTACGCGGCGCATTTAGACAGACCGTTCTCCCCGTCATAGTCTCGATACATGCACTGAAGGAGGCTGACTTGTCTGCCGCCTCGGTTGAACGCGTGGTCTCATTCGGACCGTTTCACCTCCATCCAGATCGGCGTCTGTTGCTCGAAGGCGGAAAGGCACTCCGTATCAGCAACCGGGCCCTGGAGATTCTTGTCGTGCTCGTCGAGCATGCCGGCGAACTGGTCGGCAAGCACGAGTTGATGGCGCGGGTATGGCCGAATACGACCGTCGATGAAGCCAATCTCAAGGTCCATGTTGCGGCGCTGCGGCGGGTGCTGGCCGATGGACAGGACGGCACCCGCTACATCCAGACGATAACCGGACGTGGCTACCAGTTCGTAGCCCCGATCGCATCGACAAAGACCGCCGGCGCCTCGCCGAGTTTATCGTTGAAGCCGAAGCACAATCTGCCGAACATGATGACGAGGCTTGTGGGGCGCGATGAGGTCATCGGCAAGCTCGTCCGGCAGCTGCCGCAGCAGCGCTTCGTTACGATCGTCGGTACGGGCGGCGTCGGAACCACCAGTGTCGCGCTCGCGGCCGCCGACCGACTGTTGCCTGACTACGAAAATGGCGTCTGGCTGGTCGATCTTTCGCCGCTTTCCGATCCTGGCCTCGTTCCGGCTGTGCTGGCGACGGCGCTTGGGCGCGAGATACAGGGCGAGGATCTTTTGTCGGGCCTGCTGAGGGTCATCAGGGACAGCCACATGCTGGTCGTGCTTGATAATTGCGAGCGCGTCATCGATGCGGCCGCCGAACTGGCCGATGAGATCCTCCGTCGCGCGCCAGGTGTTCATATCCTCGCCACCAGCCGCGAGCCGCTTCGCGCCGGCGGCGAGCACCTGTTTCGCCTTCAGCCGCTCCCGTATCCGCCGATCGGAAGCCGGATTGCGGCCACCGAGGCGCTAAGATATCCGGCTATTCAGCTGTTCGTCGAACGCGCGGCCGCGAACCTGGGGGGTTTCGAACTGACCGACGAGGAGGCTCCGTTCGTTGCCGATATCTGCGCGAAGCTGGACGGCGTTCCGCTCGCGATCGAGTTCGCTGCTGCCCGTGTCGATACGTTCGGAATTCGCGGCATTGCAGCGAACCTGGAGGATCGGCTGTGGCTCCCGAGCCGGCGCCGGACCGAGTTGCCCCGGCACCGGACCATGGAAGCGACCCTCGATTGGAGCTACGACGGACTGACGGAGCTCGAGCGCCTGGTCCTTCAGCGCCTCAGCGTTTTTGCCGGAGCCTTTCCGCTCGCGGCGGCGATCGGCGTTGCAGGAGGCGACGGTTCTGAGCACGACATTGCGGACGCCGTCGCGAACCTGGCTGGAAAATCGCTGGCCGCCGCGGATGTCGGCGGAGAGGAGCCGCTCTTCCGCTTGTTCGAATTCACACGCCTCTATGCGCGCGAGAGGCTCGCCGAATCCGGGGAAACTGAACGGTTTTGCCGCCGCCACGCTGACTACTATCGCGACCTGCTGGAAGGGGTCGAAGCCGAATGGGGCTTGCAGCCGGCAGGAGACGCCGAGACTCATCACCGGAGCCTCGATGAAGTCCGTACCGCCCTGGACTGGGCCTTCTCACCTGGCGGAGATCCATCGATCGGCGTGGCGCTGACTGTATCGGCGACACCGCTCTGGCTCGAACTGTCGCTGCTCGCCGAAGCGCGCGAGCGCATCCGGCGGGCTCTTGGTTCCATTGAGCCTGGATCGGCCGATCAGTGGGCGATCATCAAGCTCGAGGCAGGCTTTGGCACGTGTCTCTTCTTCACGACCGCGCGATCGGCATTTGCGACGGCCGCCTGGTCCAAATCTCCGCAAGACAGCGACGATACCGAACGGCAGTTGAGCGCATTGTGGCGGCTTTGGACCTATCGCTCGTTTTCCTGCGATTTCAGATCAGCGCTGACGCTGACTCTGCGCTATCGCAACATCGCCGCATCAAGGGGTACGCCGGAGGAAATCGCGATCGCCGATCGGCAGATCGGCGTCTGCCACCTTCAGCTGGGTGAGTTCGTGGAAGCGAGGCGATGTCTCGAAACGGTGCTGGACCGCTATGACGTCGCGACGTCGAAGGCCCATATCGTCCGGTTCCAACTCGATCAGCGCGTCGCGACTAGAGGAATGCTGGCGCGGGTTCTGTGGCAAATGGGCTTTCCCGAGCAGGGGATGCGCGCCGCGCGGGAGGCTCTCGTGGAAGCGGCGGAGCGCGATCATCCGAACAGCTATTGCTATGCGCTGGCCGTGGCGGTGTGCCCGGTTTCGATCTGGTCGGGAGATCTGAAGGCGGCGGAAGAGGCGGTTGCCACGCTGGCTGAGCACGCGGCACGCCACGGGCTCGCGCTCTGGAGTGCACTCGCCAAGGGCCTCACGGGAGTTATCCTCAACCGGTCCGGAATGATCTCGAAAGGCATCGGACTGGTGCGCGGCGCGTTGGAGGATTTCCGCAGCCTTCATTACGCGCCGTCCTATCTCGCCTACCGTGCCGAGTTGGCGCAGAGCCTGGGCTGGGCCGGCCGGGTCTCGGAGGGGCTCGCCACCATCGAGGAAGCGTTCCATCGGCTGAGTACGACCGATGAAGCCTGGTGCACATCCGAGATCCTTCGGATCAAGGGCGAGCTTCTCGTGCTGGAGGGCTCCGGCACCTCGCTCGGAGAGGCTGAGATGCTGTTCTCACAGGCGTACGCATGCGCCGGCGAACAGAAGGCTCTGTCGTGGGAATTGAAGGCGGCGATCAGCCTCGCGCGGCTGTGGCATCGGAATGGCCGTACACGGGCGGCGATCGACCTTCTCGCTTCCACCTGTGGCCGGTTCAAGGAAGGATTCGGGACGGCCGATCTGGTGGCGTCTAAGCAGCTTCTGTCGGAGCTTGAGACGGCGAAGTCATGACCGTTTGAAGGCCCTCTCTATCGCGCTGCCTTCGGCGGATCCAAAGGCCATTTATCGTTCCACCATGTAATCCGCCAAGCTGTAGCAGTGGCTTGCCTGGTAGGCGTTACGGCCCCGGTTCATGTGCGTCAGGTTAAAGGCTCGGATGGCCCGCAGAGCGCGGCGTGCCTTCAGGAAATTGCGGATCGAGCGCAAGCCGCGGACCTTGATGCCGAAAATGTCGTCGCCGCGCGGGAAGAAACAGCCGACGTCTTCCGGTGTCCCGACACAGCGTTCGAGCAATGCCTCGTCGATCCGGCCCTGGTCGAGCGAATGATCCGTCGTGAAGTCAGAAAGATGCACCAGGAATTTCGCGCGGATGCCATCACCGTCCGGATAGAGCGCGAACAGCTCCATCCAACTTGCATTGACGCGGACGAGCGCCTTGCCCGGGGTTGAGGGCAGGCAGGAGACCGACCAGTAATGCCGCTCGGTCTGGCGGGGGATCGGGATGCAGTCGCGCCCGTAACGCCGGAGTATATCGAGTGCTTCCTCTGCCTGCGGCCGGCAGAGCAGCTTCTGGTAGCGCGCGGCGTATTTGAGGCGCAATTCCGGGGAATCCGCGCGCTTATCGGTGTCGCGAAGGATCGTTTTGCCCTGCATCCAATCGCGCTGCTGCTGGAGATCCAGGAATTGGCGAAGACCGGTGCTCCGGCGATGAGTCGCGCTCACGTCAGGTCCCTGTAACGAAGGTTGGCAGTCGCGCAGTCATATGGGATCGTTCGCCGCCTCGTGCCATGTGCGGAGCCTGCAATCTCAAGGTGCTTTGGGTTTTGCCCGCGGAGCGGCGGATGACGTCCGCGACGATGCCTAGGAGCGCTCCAGCAATGAGGACGGTGTCCGACATTCAGCTCCTGTCTCCGCTCAAGTGGTTGAGTTCACGAGCCCTGATTTGGATTCCGGCATTGGTAGGTTAAGGAACCGGCCTCGTTCCTGTGCCGTCGTCCGCTCCGCCAGTCGCTGAGAGAGCGAATGTAGGAGGTCTTGCTGGTCAGCTTGTCCGCGTAGTCGAAGAGTGATCGTATCGGATGCCGAGCGCATCGGCGACCGTCATATGCGTGCCTTCGTCGAACGGCCATAAAGTAGACGTTTCCGCTGTAATCCTCGATTCCGCGCAGGCCATACTTGTGTTACGTTCACGATCTCTCGTGGGGAGGCATCTTGCGCAAGTTTCTGCTTGGGGCCGCCGTCGCGCTCACAGTCGCGTCCGCAAGCCCGGCGTCGGCTATTGAGATTAAAACTCAAGATGATCTCCACGAGGACTTCATCGAATATGCTGGCCCCATCATGGAAGATGGCACGCCGGGTCATGGTGACTATGTGACCTGGTTTGTTGTCGCAGAAGAATCGCACCAGCGGCGCTCAGATCATCTTTTGGACGTGATGATCGGCTAAAGCCGTGCAGGCGGCAATTCTTGCCGCGATCAATCTCAGCGCAGGATCGGGAGCTGAAGGCGAAGCGTAGAGCGATCTTGCAGACCAGATGTTTGGACGGTTCACCAGCGCGCGCCCAGAATTCTCTGATGTAGAGTCTTGTAGTACTTCTCGATCGTCGTCCCGAACAAAGGATCATAGCCTTTCGCCACGAGTCCATCGAAATCTGCCCAGTCCGCATCGCTGAACACCGCTATAAGCCTCGGGAAAAACTTTTCCTCCTCGGTTTCCATATGGTGGCGGGATCGCATGACATACTCGTCGGCGAGCTTGCTGAACGACGCACGCGGCAGATGCTCCACGTTATGGAGCGCGGCGGCGAATCGATGGGTCAGACGCGCCAGCTCTTCGTGTTCCTTCGTCAGGTCTCCCACCATCGCCTTGGATATCGGATCCCGCTCCAAGAGCCGCCGGAATAATGTCTCCTCGCGCGGATGATGAATGAGGCTCGGATAATGCAACGTATATTCCAAGATCTGCTTCATCAAATCAAAGTCGGCTGAACCACGGGTACTGTAGGCCTCCAATTCCTCGTCGAGGATGCGCAACAACTGGCGCATGTTGCGATGGTCGATTTGCAGTTGATCCAGCATGCCGGACATATCGATGCTCCCGTTCGTCGTCGCCCTCATTCCCAGGCTTGACCTGGGTCACATGTATTAAACCGGTCCACGTCGCGACGGCGCAGATGAGAGCCGTGCAGCACGGCTCGCTTCGCCAGGAAGCGTCGGACTGCTGCCAAGCGTGATTGCAATTATGCTCGCTCTTCGAAGCTTCACAATACGGGACTTCCCGGATAAGCCAGCGTCGCCTTCGTTGAGGAAGACGTTGTCGTTGGAAAAGTCTGACCAACCCAGGGCTGGCATACATCGGAGTTTGCCCGGCTACACCGCCTCAAACGGTCGCGTTTGCAGTCATCGATCGAGGTGTTGATCTCTGGCGAGTCTCAACCCGCCATCCGTACCATTCCCTATTGTGGCCGTGACTGAGGCGCGAGAGAGTTCAGGAGCTTGGCACGCGGCGAAAATATCGGCGTCGTACAGGTTTCATGGCGGCGAAACGCTCGGAACAGCGTTGTCAGCCAAGGTCCGTCGTTTCCTGCAATCTCAGCTCAACGAGCTGGTCATCCGGTGCATGTCGGCCCTAAGTGGCGCATGCTTAATCAGGAAAGGGGTTTCGATCATGTTCAAACGCAAGGCTATCCGTGGGCGACTCCCTAGCCTCCTGTTTCTGGCGATCGCGGCCCTCGTCGTGGGAGTCGTGATGGCGAGTCCATCCCAAGCCGCAGGGTCAGTGGTAAACGTATCGCTTTGGGACAAAGGCGCAGAAATGCCGATGGCGACCGACCTCGGGTTTCCTGCAGCCGGCAAGGACTTGTCGAAAGTGACGATGGGCATCGCACTTAGCACGGACACCGTCAAAGCTGGCGAGATAACGTTCGAGGTCCTCAACTCATCGAAGGACGCAATCCACGAGATGATCTTCACGCGGCTCAGGGATTTGACCATGCTGTTTCCTTACATCAGCGGCGAGAATAAGGTCGATGAAGATAAAATGGCGGACATTCTGGGCGAAGTGTCGGAGATCGATCCAGGCATGTCTGCCGCCCTGCGCCTCGATCTGAAGCCGGGCAAGTACCTTCTCTTCTGCAACGTTCCAGGCCACTTCGCGAGTGGGATGTGGACGGTGTTTACCGTCAGGCCTTAGGTCGACTCTACCCGATGGACCCGATAGGCGGCTCGACGATAGCAGACTGAACACCAACAACAGCGAGCGGCTTTTACCGACATTTTTGAAGTCGCGTTCTTGGGTCCCTCGCTCACGATGGGCGAAGAAGGGGAACCCCCGGGGCCCGATTCGAGGCCCGAGCAGAATAACTGAAGTCCCGATCAAGCAGATGAATGCACCGGTCAAGTCCCAGCGATCTGGCCGGACTCCTTCGAGCATCCACAGCCAGATCAGCGATGCGATGATGTAAACGCCGCCCTATGCCACGTAGGCGCGGCCGGCGGCTTCGCTGTCCACAAGCGTCAGCAGGTAGGCAAGAATGATCAACGAGACGAGCCCGAGCGGGAGCCACCAGATCGACTTGCCCATGCGCGCCCAGGCCCACAATGCAAACCATGCGCCGATCTCGGCGACGGCAGCGCCGATAGACGCCACGATCGTGACTACGCCGCCCCGCGCTGTCGCGCGGCTTGAACAGGAACTTGATGGCGAAGCACGTATTCTCGCCAGAAGGTGAAGATGCCGGCTCCGACCACGATCGCGGAGCCGGCCACGACGTTCCAGGTCAGCGTCTCGCCGTAGAGCAGGACGCCGAAGAATGAGGCATAGACCAGGCCGAGATAGCTGATCGGCTGCACCGCGGACGCATCGAGCAGCTCATAGGCGCGGATCACCAGGTAGTGGCCCGTCATGCCGGTGATGCACAATAAACCCATCCAGGCCCGGTCCCACCCTTCGAGATCGGCCCAGAAGAATGGCCCGACCAGGGTCGCCGTCACAGCGCCGACGACGCCGATATAGAAAAAGCTGGTCGCCGGCGCGTCGGTGCGGCTGACTAGCCGGGTCGCGATCAGATAGATCGCATACATCACGCAACAGACGACCGGCAGGAGCAGCCACGGATCGAGAAAGCCGCTTGCATCGGGCTTGAGGATCAGCAGCACGCCGACGAGACCGGCGATGATCGCCGACCAGCGCCGCCATCCCACGCGCTCGCCAAGCAGCGGGATCGAGAGCAGGGTGACCAGAATCGGCGTCGCCGACAAGACGGCGGTCGAATGCGCCAAGCCCACGTGGGCGAAGGCGGCGATTACGATCATGATCTCCACGGCGAGCAGGACGCCGCGGACGATCTGGAGAACCGGCCGCGTCGTGCTGGCCGCCGCTCTCAGACCGCCCCGCTTCCGCGAGACCAACAATATGCAGAAGGCGCCGAACGCCCAATACCGGATCATGGTGACGAAGATCGGCGGATAATGGTCGCCGAGATGCTTCGAGACCGCGTCCTGGAGGGAGAAGATCGTCGTGGCGGCGAGGGCGAAGAGATAGCCGTGGGCTTTGGATTTCATCCTCGCCTTTTAGCCGCGAAACCAGAACTTGACCACATCCGGGACCGCGCAACGGCTATGTCGAAATGACGGTCGGCAGCCTTGCGCACGGGGTCAGCGCCACTGCGTCTGCAACCAAACCACCCCACACCCGTCATTCCGCCGGAGCTGTCTTGTCGCGGGACGGCACGGGAGCCATGCTCTCGAAGACACCGTCCCGCCGGACCAGGGCATGGAAGAGCGCCGCGGCGAGGTGAAGCAGGATCAGCGCGAAGAATGCGAACGCCAAGTAGAAGTGCGCATTCCAGAGCAGCGCATGCAGGGCGGCGCTCTGCGGAAGAATGGCGGGGAGATGTATGTTCCCATACAGCACGATCGGATAGGCGCCCGCCGACAACATCGCCCAGCCGATCAGCGGCATGCCGATCATGATCGCATAGAGCGCGTAATGAGACAGGCGCGCCGCGAGCTTCATGGGTACCGGCAGATCCGCGGGCAAAGGCGGCGAGCCGTAGCGAGCGCGCACGCCGAGACGAATCAGTGCGAGCACGAGAATGACTATGCCGAGCGTCTTGTGCGTCGCCAGAAGGGGAACGTACTTGGGCATGACGGTCGACACCATGCCCACTCCGATGAAGAGCATCGCCAGAATGCAAACGGCCATGAGCCAGTGCAGCAAACGCTGAAGAACGGTGAATCGCATGCCGGCGCTGTTCATGGCTGGGTACCCGTCGCAGTTTGCTGCTGATGGGGATAGTGCTCAACTTCGGACGTACGCAGGTCGTACGACTTTGCATAGGCGGACGATCGAGCGGCCGGGAACGGATCGTCGGATACCTTTATGCCGTTCGGCAGGATCGTCGGGTCGAAATTGATGTCGCGGCAAGGGCCGTCGCGTTCGGCTTCGATCTTCTGCACGACGAGCGTACCGACCTCGACGGTACGTCGTCCTTCCGGCCAGGCCTTGCTCGGGTCCGCCGTCGGATCACCAGGATCGGCAACGGTTACCGCCATGGTCCAGCGTTGCGGCGCTTTGGCGACCCGGTCGGAGATCTCCTGGTCGAGGTGGTCGGGGCCAAGCTTGGCGAGATCGGCGTCGGTGATCGGCACGACCTGCGCCTGCGGCAGGAGCGACCATCGCACCGCGTGCTCGCCACCGGAATTGTCGACGAATACGAAACTGTTAAGGCTGTTGTAAGGCTCCTCCGCGTAACTCGCCGTCCAAGGCGCGCTCTTCGCCCAATCGCCGAACGCCGCGAATTCCGGATGCTTGCCAATGAATGCTTTCATGGCATCTGGATCTTTGCTGTGCGAGGCCTCCAGCAACTCATAGAACGCTTCCGGCGTCGCCACCGGAAAGAACGGTGGATCGATCAAGGCCGCGCGCCACTGCTCGCCGTCCTGGGCTGAAATCTGCAAGCCCATGCCCCGTACCCGGACCGTCGCGTCCTGGGCGTCGGGATCGGGGGTGGCGAGATTGAAGCGTCCGAGAGCGGGATACTGGCCGCGGGTGAAAACCCGGGCTCGCGAGAGCTCCGCGCCGTTCCCATTCGATTCGAATGTGCCGGTGAAACAGATGCCCTTCGCATGATTTCGCCGGTGGCCGAGCGCCGGGCCGGCAGCCGGCGCGATCGCATTGACTATCTTGATCGACGTCAGGCGATCGGGTGAGAGCCATCCGGCGGTATAGGCGAAGGCACCGGCAGCAACGCCGACCACGACAGCGATAAGCGCCAGCGATCCGAATGACGATCCAGTCGGCTCAGGCATTGGGCTCCTCATAGGGTGATGGGAACGCTCAACTTGCGACTCCAGGCCAAGATCAGCGCATAGAGCAGCGTCTGCGCAGGCCAGATCGATGTGCAAAACGCTCACATAGGTTGTCTTCGTGAGATGTGAGGTCAATGACCCAAGTTCAAGCCGCAGGATCGACTGCTCCAAGTTCGGGCAGCGAGTTGTTTCCGCTACGGCTGATAGCGAAGCTAAATGCCACGATGCAGTGAGCGGGCGAACTGGGCACCGCCGCTAAAGTGGAATGAAGAATGCCTCGGGGAAATACTAAGAGTCGCTATAAGATATTGAGATCTTGGGATTCAGGCGTCGATCCTCCCTCCTCAAATCCACACGGGTCGACGCCGCCTGGAGCAGTTGGCCCATTGCCCCTAATCAGTCACAGAGGGATTTGGAACCCAAGATCTCGTTGCAGTGGGCTAACTTCTGAACTCGGCAAACGAGGGCGCATCCTTCGCCTTTGACTCATAGGTGGTCATTTTGCCGCAGGATTGCAGAAGCCGTTCCAGCACTGGCACTCGTACTCCACGCCTGTCGCAGGAGGACGTTAAGGAAGAGAGTCGCCGGCTCGGGAGTCAGTGACAAATCACGACCTGATGCATCCTAGGCTCTTGATGCTGTTCTAGCTCTTCGGTCGCTATAAGGCTGAGTTTCGGCTGCTGTCGTGCGCAGGTCGTTCCGAGTCGAGACGTCTCGACGACCAACCTCATCAATCTCGACGCGTCAAACGTAAGCACCGCCTACGTCTGCTATCTCGATCCGAACTTCACCAATGCCCGGTCATGACCCGTCGCCTGCGGCAGATTCCCGTTGCGCGGATCGTCTTCGGGCTTTGGTCTCTCCCGGAGCATGGTATTGCCGAAGCTGAGGACGCCGAGCGTAACATCGGGGCCGATTTGGTGGCCAATTCACTGCGGCAGGCGCTCGAGGAAATCGGGTTTCTGGGTGTTACTACCCTGGACACGTTAGCGCCCCTCGAAGGAGGACATGAGTTACCGGCCCTAGCGAAATCCTAGGGTGCCGCACGCGCGGCTGACATTTTCGCCTAGCACTAGGCTTTCGGCGCGATGGCCGTAAACGCGGTGCCCGCAAATAAGTCTTGTATAACTATCCAGCGCTGCACATATACCATCCAGTCAGATGGTCTACAGATGGTAGGAGCGGCAAAATGGAACCAGTGGTGCAGCCGCCGTCGAAAGGGCCGGACAGCGAAAAGATCACGATCAATCTCGGATATGTCGATCTTGGCCACATCGATCTATTGGTGGCGCAGAGCTTTTATTCAAATCGAACTGACTTCATCAGGACGGCCATCCGAAGTCTGCTCGACCGCCACGATTCAACCCTCAAGCAAACTGTCGCCAGACAGCAGTTGGACCTTGGTCTGCGGCACTACAGCAGACAGGATCTCGAGCGTGTGCGCGCAGCCGGTGAGATGCTCACCATTCAGGTTCTTGGACTGGCCACTATTGCGGCTGACGTGTCACCGGAGCTTGCGCGGGAAACCATCAGTTCCATTCAGGTGCTTGGCGCTTTGCACGCGAGCGCGGCCGTAAAGGCTGCGCTTGCCGATCGTGTTCACTGACCGTCGTCTTCTTCGTTCCGTTAACGCCACCAGAATTTCCATGGCCCTTCCGTGGAAGGGGCAGTCGCGCCTAGTCGATTCAAGTCCAAAAGGAATTTGCCTCATGAAACCGCTTTCGCAAACCGATATGGCCGAGGCGACCCGCCTTACGGTCGAAGGACGATTGGATGAGGCAATTGCCTTGCTGCGCGGGGCAATTCGCACCACTGCGGCACCAGCCACCTCGTCTGAAGCGGAGCCCAAGCGCCAATCTGCGCCTCCTCCCAGAGCTCCGGAATTTGTCGATCTGGTCCCACCATCCGCAGCCGCGGGTGATTGTTGGACCTTTCCGCCGCGCGCCCAGACTGAAAGAGGTTCCAAAGAAACCCAGTCCTCACGAACCGACCCACGGACCTCACGAGCCGGCACGCGAACACTTATCCTGCCGGAGGGGGCCCGGTTTGAACAGCGCGCCTTTACGAATCACGCGGGAACCCGTCGCTATAAGCTCTACATCCCATCCAGCCTCACCGGCGAAACGGCTCCGCTCGTGATGATGCTGCATGGCTGCACACAGTCTCCGGATGATTTTGCGGCGGGCACTCGCATGAACCTCTTGGCGGAGGAGTTCGGCTTCCTGGTTGCCTATCCTGCACAACCAAAGTCAGCGAATCCTTCGAAATGCTGGAACTGGTTCCGGCCTGGCGACCAATCCCGTGGCCAGGGTGAGCCCGCGCTGTTGGCGGGAATAGCCCAACAAATCGCGACCGATTTCCCCATTGTGCGCTCACAGATTTACGCTGCTGGCTTGTCGGCTGGTGGCGCAGCGGCGGCGATCCTGGGCGCGAGCTACCCTGACACCTTCGCGGCGGTTGGCGTTCATTCGGGGCTGGCTTGCGGTGCTGCTTCGGATGTCCCATCGGCCTTCCGCGCAATGCGGCAGGGCGACTCAGGCGCCACGCCATATCAGCGTGCCGGTCCTTCACAACCTATCCCCACGATCGTGTTTCATGGGGACAGCGACACCACGGTCAGTCCGGTCAACGGCGATCACGTGATAGCGCGGGCCAAGGCGAGCGCAGACCTCAAACGTTCCATAAGAAGCGGTTGCTCGCGCGGCGGCGTCAAATATACGTGTATCGTTGAGGCAGATGAAGCCGGCCGGACGATCGTGGAGCATTGGGTGCTGCACGGGTGCGGTCATGCGTGGTCCGGCGGGAGCGCGGAAGGATCATACACTGAACCGCGCGGCCCAGATGCCAGTCGCGAAATGATTCGTTTTTTCTTTCAGCATCGCGCACCGAGCACTGCTGAGCCCTGAGCAGAAGGAGGCGCCTCGTCGGGATCCTGGCAGCCTCTGGCAACTGACCGCCAAGAGTTTCGAATCGCTCAGTTTGCGTTATCGGAACCCATTCCGGGCCGCCGCGTTTACCATTCACATCTGCGGCTAGATTGTCCAAGGCGAGGAGTCAAGCCATGCCGAGATCCCCGCGCAGACCCCGCGGAATGAGCGATCAGATAACCCCGTTAGCAGCAAGATGCGAGCGCGCCCTAAGAATGTGATTCGCTTTCAGTTGGGTGGATCATGTCGGAAACAAGCCGCTTATTAGTACCAGGTCGAACGTGCTGGCGCATTGAGCGCGCCAACCGATTTGCGCTGATTATCGACGCCGCTGAATACTTTCGGATCGCTAAAGCCGCAATGTTGAAGGCGCAACGGAGAATCATGCTGATTGGCTGGGATTTCGATACGAGAATAAAGTTTGAGCCAGACGGATCTACCATGCCCGGGCCCAATCGGCTCGGAGAATTTCTATCATGGTTGCCGAAGCAGCGCCCCGGGTTGCACGTCTATTTGCTTAAGTGGGACCTCGGCATGATCCAAGCGCTCGGCCGTGGTATGACTCCGCTGTTCATCTTGAACGCCGTCTCTAGCCGGCGCCTCCGGTTTAAGCTCGACAGCGCCCATCCTGTCGGCGCCGCCCACCACCAGAAGATAATCGTGATTGACGAGTGTTTGGCATTCTGCGGGGGCATCGACATAACCGCGGATCGCTGGGATACGCCTCAACACCCGGACGCCGACCCTCGACGTGTCCAACCGAGCGGTCGGGCCTACGGGCCCTGGCACGATGCCACGACCGCGGTCGACGGAGACCTCGCCCGCGCGCTTGGGGAGTTGGCCCGCGAGCGTTGGAGACTGGGTACCGGCGAACGTCTCGCGCCATTGCAGTTGGGTCTTGACTGCTGGCCTGGGGAATTGTCCCCCACGGTCGAAAACGTAGACGTTGGGATTGCGCGGACTTTGCCCGAGCAAGCGGGACAAAGCGAAGTAAGGGAAATCGAAGCACTCTATTTGGCAGCGATCCGACAGGCGCGACGCACGATATATCTTGAAAGCCAGTATCTCGCATGTCGCAAGATTGCGGAGGCGCTTGCGCGTCGGCTCTCAGAGGCTGAAGGACCGGAGATCATCATTGTTCTTCCCAAGACGACCGAGGGATGGCTGCAAGAGAAGACAATGGGCGCTGCGCGCTACAAGCTTTCACATCTCCTTTGGCGTTCCAATGTTTACAAGAGGTGTGGCATTTTCTATCCGGTGACAAAGAAAGGCGCGCCCATTTATGTTCATGCCAAGATAATGGTTGTTGACGATATCCAGTTACGCGTCGGGTCCTCTAACCTAAATAATCGCTCAATGGGGTTCGATACCGAATGCGATCTGGCGTTAGAAGTGACAGAAGCGTCCGAGAATGGCGCCGAGGTGCGCGAAACGATCCTCAAGCTTCGCCTTGAACTTCTGTGCGAACATCTTGGAGTAACCGCCGAACAATTCTCTTCAACCTTCGAGGGTCAGTCTGGTTCTGTCTTAAGGACATTGGATGCCCTAAGCGGAGGGCAGAAGACGCTTAAGCGGCTACTCCCCTCCGACGTCGCCGGCGAGGATAGCGTATTAGCGGAGAACGAATTGATGGATCCGGAGCGCCCTCCGCCGCGTCTTGGAGAACGTGTCTCTACTACGCTCAGAAGTCTATGGCGGTAAGGGTCCCTCGCAGCTGAACTCGGCCGGGATACTGTGGCGATCACCGCCGACATGATGCGTCCCGCCGACGTTGACCAGATCGTCGTCGAAGCGATCGAGGGGCAAGACAGCTCGTCGCGGGGTCCTGACCCTTATTGCCATCTCAGCGTGCATCGCGTCGGGGGTGTCCAGCGCCAGTGGATGTAGCACAAAGCCCTCAGTCGAGGACCGACTGGAGCTTGGTGCGCAGTGTGTTCATCCCAGAACCGGAACCGGATTGCGCCCATTAAAGGTACAGTTCTCATGCGTGACGTTTACGCCATACCGGCTCTCCTTGTTGATGTAGAACGCCGCCGCCGGCCCGCCCTCGAACGTGAAGTCGTCCAGATGGACCTGCGGCCCCTGGTCGCGAGCCGTCTTGCCGCCCGTAATAAAGATGTGAGCCATGCCGCCGTTGCCACCGCGCTTGCGTGCGTTGCGTGAGCCGCCGCCGACGATGCGGATGCCGTCAGGGTGCTCCGGCGTGGACAGCCCCGACAGACGGATGTTGCGTTTGTTGTCCTCGAACACGCAATCGACGATCCGGGTGTCCTTGCTCTTGAGATCGACACCGCCATCAGTGCAGCCGCGGAACGTGAGCTTCTCGAGGATGATGCCCCAGCACAGCCCCTCCGATGTTACGCCATCACCCTGCCAGTACTTGGTGCCCGGGAGACCGTGTTTCCCCCACTTGGCCGGATCCTTGTCGATGACGGTAACGGGCTTGATGGGCCGATAGCCGTCGGAATCAACGGGCGCATAGAAGCGCGCAGCCACCAGCGGAATCTTCTTGCCCCGCCTGTCAAGCACATAGCTACCGTCCACGTTCGTCTTGTAGACGACATTGCCGTCGGCGTCCCGCCGGTAGGCGAGCCATGGCTTCTCGTAGTGCTGGTCGTGGCAGTTCTGGATCACGCCCGAGTAGCCGAAGGCCGCACCGATGACGCGAACATTGTGTACGGTGTCCGTACGAGCCGAGTCGCCCTTGCCGATGAACAGGCCGACCGTGATGTGCCCCTGCATGCGCTGGCTATCGGCCTCGATGCCCTCGATCAGCACGTCCTCGGTGTCGCCATATAGTCGGAAGACGGACTCTTCGAAGCCGATGGCTCTGATCCGGCGCGCCGTGAAACCGCGAATCGCGCGCTTCAAGCCGCCCGGCTCCGGGTCGTTGTCCATCCACAACCCCTCCCTCACGTTCGTGAAGTCGATGGTATCAAGATCCAACCCGTGGACCGTGCCCAGCACCTGAAACGTCCGGTCGGTGTTCCGAAAGTGGAGATGGCGAAACGACAGGTAATCGGCCCCACGTTTCAGGAGAAATACGTCATGACCCCCGCCGATTCGACCACGCCCCCACTCGGGGTCCCAGCCGTCCAGCACCGGCCGAGGACGGGAACTGCTGATCACGACTTGCGTTGGCCGGCGCGCCTGATCGACGCCCTGGATCACGCACGGTGCGCCCTCGGCACCGCCGGCGGCAAAGGAGCGCGAGAAGCCGGGCCAGTCACCCTTGTCGGCCAGCAGGCCGATGTGTCTCCCCGGAGCGACGACCGACGCCAACGCAGCTGCCCCCATAGCATTCTCCGGAGACGACCCCGATCCGTCGCCGCTCGCCTTTGGAAGCATCCAGAGATCGACCTTGACCGTGCCATCACATGGCTGCGGCTCAACTGCCTCCGGTTCGCGAATGCGGGCCTGACGCGTCTCGATCTCGGTGTCCTTGGCCGCCAGGAGGCCGGCACCAACTCCTACGACGAACGAACGACGAGTCAGCATAAAACCCCTCAGATTGACCCAAGGAGAACCAACGGTCCGACGAGCGCACCTAAATATCCGCCATGCATGCCGGCGGGAAGCAGACTGGCCACCAGCGAAACCATCTGGAACCGTGTGCCACGGTGACGAAAGAGCGCAATTTCCCCGGGACTAGGCGTATCACGAAGGGGCCCTCCCGCTGCGTCAGCCATGCCTTTCGCGATCGGCCGGATACCGCCCACGCCCAGAGTCGAGGCGCGAATCAATTCGGGAATTGAACTCCAATCCACTACGTAGGGCACCTCAGGCAATTTTCCATATGCCAAATCGGCACGCAAATACTTAGGTCGATCTTTTATCATCGGTGCAATACAGAGGTTATCCGTCAGGACGACATTATGCGAACGACGTCGACCATGAACTGGCGTCGTCGAAGCTGACTTCAACGCCTTCAAACCAGCCCCTTTTTCAACAGAATCTGCCAGTTGCAGGCGTCGGTCAGCGTATCGACGCCGAGTCTAGACCTCGTCCGAAGGTGTCCCGTGCAGCGTGCACATGACCAGGTGCTGGGGAGCGGCCTCGGTCAGGACCGGCCGCATGGTGCGGCACTTCTCCTGGGCAAATGGGCAGCGGCCGCGGAAAGCGCAGCCTTCGATAGTTGCGATTGGGCTCGGCGGCTCGCCTTCGGGCGTCTTCTCGACTCTGGCTGCTTCGAGCCGCGGATCCGGGATCGGCACCGAGGAAAGCAGCGCCTGCGTATACGGGTGCAGCGGGTTCGCGAACAATTCCTCCTTGGGCGCGATCTCGACCAGCCGGCCGAGATACATCACCCCCACGCGGTCGCTGATGTATTTCACCATCGAGAGATTGTGCGCGACGAAGAGATAGGTCAGCCCGATCCGCTCCTGAAGCGATTTCAGCAGATTGACGATCTGGCCCTGGATCGAGACGTCGAGCGCCGAGATCGGCTCGTCGCACACGACCAGCTCCGGATTGACCACCAAGGCCCGCGCAATGGCGATCCGCTGCCGCTGCCCGCCGGAGAATTCGTGCGGGAAACGGTTCTGGTATTCCGGGTTCAGGCCCACCAGCTCCATGATCTCCCGCACCTTCTCCGCCTGCTCGACGCGGGTGCCGAGGCCATGGATCTCCAGTCCCTCGCCGATGATCTCCCGAACCACCATGCGAGGATTGAGGGATGCATAAGGATCCTGGAAGATCATCTGCACCTGGCGCGCGAAGGCCCGCGCCTCGGCCTTGGAGAGCTTCGCCGTGTTCTTGCCGTCGAAGATGACTTCGCCACCGGTCGGCCGATAGATGCCTTTCACCGTCCGGCCGAGCGTCGATTTTCCGCAACCGGACTCGCCCACCAGGCCGAAGGTTTCACCGCGCCTGATTTCGAGATCAACCCCATCCACCGCCTTCACCACTCGCCCACGCGAGATCGGGAAGTGCGTCCGGAGCCGGCGCAGTTCGATTTGCGCGCTCATGCCGGCGCCCTCGCTGCCAAGAAGGCTTCGCGCTGCCGCCCCGCCGCCTCATGATGCAGCCAGCAGGCGACGCGATTGCCCGGTAACGGACCAAAATAATCCGGATCCTGTTGCCGGCAGATTTTCATGACGAACGGGCAACGGTCGGCAAAAGCACAAGCGTTTGGCGGATCAATCAGCAGCGGCGGCCGTCCCTCGATGGTGCGCAGCGGCTGATCGTTCCGATCGCTGAGCTTTGGTACAGCATTCAACAGACCCAAGGTATAGGGGTGCTGCGGGTTATAGTAGATCTGATCTCTCGCCCCCTCCTCGACCGCCCTTCCACCATACATCACCAGCACACGATCGGCCGCCCCGGCCACCAGGCCTAGATCATGGGTGATGAGAATCATCGCCGTACCGAATGCGCGCTGGACCTCCCGGATCAGGCGGAAGATCTGACTCTGGATGGTCACATCCAGCGCAGTCGTCGGCTCGTCGGCAATCAGGATGTCGGGATTGTTGGCGATGGCGATGGCGATCATGATCCGCTGCCGCATGCCGCCGGAGAATTGATGCGGATATTGCAGCAGGCGCGATTCCGGCTCCGGAATGCCGACCAGCCGCAACAGTTCGACCGCACGCGCCCTGCTCTCGGTACGCGACATTGCCTTGTGCTGGTGCAGTACTTCGCGGATCTGCGTGCCGATTTTCATCGATGGATTGAGCGAGGTCATCGGATCCTGGAAGATCATCGAGATGCCGGCGCCCCGAATCCGTGCCAAGTCGCCGGGGCCGGCGCGTACCATGTCGATGCCGTCATAGCTTACAGTGCCGCCGCGAATCTCGCCCGGAGGAATGGGCGTTAGCCCCATGATCGCCTGCGCGGTCACACTCTTGCCGCTGCCGGACTCCCCCACGATCGCCAGCACTTCCCCTTTGCGGAGCGAAAAGCTGATGTCGCGCACGGCATGAACCAACCCGGCATAGGTGTGGAACATCACGCTCAGATGCTCGACGCTGAGGATGGGCCGGTTCGTCTCGGTCATCGGCGCAGCTTAGGGTCCGTCGCATCGCGCAGGCCGTCGCCGATCAGCTGCAGCGCCAGCATGGTCAATGTGATGGCAAGCGATGGAAACACCAGCATGTAGGGATTGTCGCGCATCTCGGAGATGCCCATCGACACCAATTGGCCCCAGGACGTCAGCGGCGGCTGGATCCCAACCCCGATATAGCTCAGGAACGCCTCGCCGAAGATGGCGTTCGTCACCTGGAAGGTCACCGCGACGATGATCACCGGCAGGATGTTGGGGAAGAAATGCCGGGTCATCAGCCGCCAGTTGGAAGCCCCCAGTGAGCTGGACGCGATAACGAATTCCGTCTCCTTCAGCCGGAGCACCTCGCCACGCGTCAGACGGGCGATATCGGTCCATTGCGTCAGCGCAAAGGCGACGATGATCGAACCCATCCCCGGCTGCAACACCAGCATGAAAAGGCTGACCCAGATCAGGAATGGAATCGCGATCATGATGTCGACGAAGCGCATGATGATCATGTCGATCCGGCCGCCGCGCAGACCGGAGAAGCAGCCGATCAGGACGCCGATCGCCATCTGCGCCAGCGCGGCCATCAGCCCGACCGTAAGCGAGACGCGGGCGCCGAACCAGACCGAAAGCCAGATGTCCCGGCCCAGTGCATCGGTGCCGAACCACTGATCCAGGCTCGGTCGCTGGTAGGTCGCGAACAGGTCAACCTGGTCCCATCGCCTGGTCGCGAGCAGGGGCGCCAGGATCGCCAGGAGGGCGAAGACGATCAGCAGGATGAGGCTCGCCATCGCGGGAATGTTCCGGCGGTACCGCCGCCACACATCGCTCCAGAAAGCGAGCGCCTTGCGGCCGGAAAGTGCCTCGGGCCGGCTTTCCCGGTCCGGCTCGAACAAGGATGGGTCGAGGATGGTCATCGATCAGGAGGTCCGGATGCGCGGGTCGATCAGCCCATAGGCGAGATCCACCAGGAAGTTCATGCCGATCAGGAATGCACCGAAGAATATCGTCAGCCCCATGACCAGCGTGTAGTCCAGGTTCTGCATAGCGGTGACGAAATAGCGCCCCAGACCCGGAATGGCGAACACGGTTTCGACCACAAAGGAACCGGTCAGCACCGAAGCGACCGCCGGGCCGAGGATAGTGAGCACCGGAAACATCGCATTTCTGATCTGGTGCCGAAGCACGACCTGATACGGCTTCAATCCTTTCGCGAACGCCGTCTTGATATAGTCCGCATGCACCACCTCAAGCATGCTTGAGCGCATGTAGCGTGCGATGGTCGCCATGGTGCCCAGGCTCAAGGCGAAGGCCGGCATGATCGTGTGCCAGAAGGTCTCATAGCGCGCGATCGGCAGGATATGAAGGTAGACGCCCAGATAGTATTGAAGGAGTCCGGCCAATACGAAGCTCGGCACCGAGATGCCGACCAGGACAAGCGCCACCGTCAGGTAGTCGAACGTGGTCCCGCGCCGTAGCGCGGCGACGACGCCGAAAGCGATGCCAAAGACGATCGACAAGATCATGGCGCGGATGCCGAGATCCAACGACACCGGAAACGCGGTCGCGATGATGTCGGTGACCTCGTGCCCACGGGCGGCGAGCGACAGTCCCAGGTCGCCGCGCAGCAGATTGGCCATGTAGATGACGTATTGCTCGAGCAGCGGCTTGTCGAGCCCATAGTAGGAACGCAGCGCCGCCCGGACTTCGGGCGCGACACGCGGCCCGGCAAAAGGATCGCCTGGAACAAGACGCATCAAGAAGAACGTGACCGTCGCCAGGACGAAGATCGCGACCAAAGCAATGACGAGGCGTCTGACGAGGTAATTGAGCATCAACCCGATCCGGCAGCGGGCGGCGGAGTTCCCTCCGCCGCCCGAAGCGAAGCTACTTCTGAATATCCACCCAGACGTAGTTCAGCGCCGCGCCAAAGCTCGAAGTCAACATATTCTTGACATGAGGTTGCAACGCCACCGAGCCCTTGTAGTGGATGAGCGGAATGGCGGTGCCGATGTCGCCGAACAGCGCCTCCGCCTGGGCCAGGATCTCGGCCCGTTTCTTGAGGTCGGTTTCGTTGTTGGCCTTCTGCAGCAGCTTGTCGTAGTCGGTATTGTTGAAGGTCGTGCCCATATCGGTCGACGAGCTCTGCCAGTACTGGAGATAGGTGTAGGGATCGTCATAGTCCGGTCCCCAGCCGGCGATCGCCAGGTCGAAGCCGAGCGCCGGTGCAAGCAGCGTGTTCCAGAACTGGTTTCCGGTTTGCTGGTTGAGCGTGACCTTGAGCCCCATCTCCGTCAGTACGCTGAAGACATAGGGCGTGACCAGCTTCGGATTCTGCGGATCCTCGCTGGTGAGCACGCTCAGCGCCGGCAGGTCGTCGACGCTGGAGACGCCCATGTCGGCCAGCGTCTTGGCCTTGTATTCCTCGGCCTTGGCCGGTTCGGCAGTGAGCGGATGGTACTTGCCGATGTTTGGCGTCACCTCGCCCCACGTTGTTCCCGGATAGACGGTGGTAGCCGACGGCGTCTGCACCGTGGCCGGGATGCCGTTGCCCTCCAACACCTTGTCGACAAATCCCTGGCGATCAACCGTGTTCGAGATCCACTTCATGAAATTCGGATCCGACAGGAGCTTTGCCTTGGTCGCGTCGCCCTGTCCCTGGTGATTGAGCGTGATGCCGCGCATGCCGCCCTTGTTGTAGCGTAGCAGCTCGCCCTTCGCCTCGTACTCCTTGGCCTCGGCTTCGGTCTGCGGCGTGTAGACGTCGAGTTCGCCGCTGTCGAACAGGTTGCGCTGGGTGCTTGGCTCCGGGATCAAGAGGAACACGATTTCGTCGAGCTTGACGTTCGCCGCGTCCCAGTAGGCCGGGTTCTTCTTCAGGACGAGCTTGTCCTGGTTGGACCACTCGGCGAGGGTGAAAGGCCCGTTGTAGGCCATGCTTTCAGCCGATGCACCGTAGGCGTCGCCATACTTCGCAACGAGATCGGCCCGGCTGGGCGCCGAATAGGACGAGGTCAACAGCCCCAGGAAATAGGGTGTCGGGCTGGTCAAGGTGAAGACCACGGTCTTGTCGTCCGGCGCCTTCACACCCAGCGTCGAGGCATCGGCCTTCTTGCCGCGCACCTCCGCCCCATTCTGGATCGCATCATAGATGGAGCTGGCGCCGGACGTCGTGAACATGCGCACGAACGCATCCACGAAATCCTGTCCGGTCACGGGCTTGCCGTCGGACCACTTGGCCGAACGCAGATGAAACGTATAGGTCTTGCCGTCCGGCGATATCTCCCAGCTCTCGGCCGCCGCCGGGACGATGTCGGGGCCCTTGGAGCGCACCAAGGAATCGAAGATGGCGATCTGCACCTGCTGATGATTGGTCGTCAACAGGACGCGCGGATCGAGATTGTCGAGCGCCTCGTCGCCCGGCACAGGCATCGTCAGCACCTTGTCCTGGGACCAGGCTTCACCCGCAAAGGTCGTCGCACCGAAGGCCGCGACAAGAGCTGCCGCCGCCAGAATATGCCGCCTTGATCGCATGTCTGTCATTTTGAGTCCTCCCCTTCGTGCTTCGCCGGCAACGTGTCGGGCCGGCACCAACCATTCACTTCCGTACTTCGCCACCGTGCGATGCCGATGGCCAAGATCAATCTGGTGGCCGGGTTAGAGGCATAAGCGTCGGAAGTATCAACATCAAAGTCAATGCTAAACGTTTAGATTGCGACGCCGTAAATCCCTAAGCGAGATCGCTGCCTCCGCCCATGCATCTTGTCTCAGCAAACCTACAAACTCAGCGCCGCAACGCGGTGACCAGCCGCGGCAACGACACGTCGTATCGATATGGCACATCGATATGGCCGTCCGGAAACAGCTCGAAATCGTGCGCGATGCCCGCCACCTTGAGCTTGTTGGACAAGACACGCGTGCCGACCGGGAAATTGAGCTCGTCCCACAAGCCGCAGTCCAGATAGATATATTTCATCGATCGCCATGCTTCGAGGTATTCCGGCCGGTCGATCATGCGCACCGGATCCCAGCTCAGCCATCGCTGCCAGACATCCTCGACCAGGGCGCCGGTCTCCAGGTCGACCGGGAAATCGAAGCCGCGCGGAGCCTCGGGATTGGGCGCGTAGGCCGCGCCGTAGCAGAGCATCCCGAGCACGGAGAAGAACGGGTCATGCCCCTTGGGCTTGATCGTCGGAATCTGCGCGATAAAGCCCTCCATCCCGCCGAACTTCTGCAAATTGGCATGCAGTTTGGCGAGATCGGGCAGCAGGCCGAACTCGAAATAGATGTCGCCGCTGTGCGAGGCGAACGCGCCGAACACTTCCGGATGGCGCATCGCCTGGACCATCGATCCATAGCCGCCGCTGCTTTTGCCGGTGACGCCGCGATGGGCGCGGTCGGCCATGGTGCGGTAGTTGGCGTCGACATATGGGACCAGCTCGTCGATGAGATAATCCTCGTAATGGCCAAGCGCGGAGCTGTTGATGAATTGCGCCCCGCCGAAAATGGTCCAGCAGTCCGGCAGAACCGCGATTACCGGGGGAACCTTGCCAGACACGATGAGCCGGTCGAGGCGCTCCGGAAATGATTCACCCCAGGCGGGCGAGTTCAGCATCAGCGGGCCGCTGCCGCCGTGACCGGACAGGACGTAAATCACCGGATACCGCTCGCCGGAGGCCGCATATCCCGGCGGCAGGTAGATCGGCAACATGCGTTCCGTATGGTCGCCCGGCAAATTCCCCTGCAACACCGTACTCTGCAGCCACGGCGTCTCGACGGTTCCCTGCAGCTTCACCATGCCGATCATCTTGGCCTCTATAATCCGTTACGCGGGCATCTTGCGCGCAAGCCACCGGAAGAATTGCTCCCAGAATGGCACGTAGCCAACCCATTCCGTAAAGCGCGGCGAGCCCCAGTGCGGCAGGATGTCCGAAGTGAAGACCCCCACCCGCCCCTTGCCGACTTCATCCACGACGAGGAGCGGATCGTGGGTATTGGGAAACTCGGCGAGGAGCTTGCCGCCACGCTGCTCAACCTTGTTGAAACCCAGGAAATCCGGCCACTCCCGCGGCAATCCGGCCAAGATCTCGTGCTCGGCGACCGGCTTCGGATAGGCGCCCTCCGGCGTTTCCACCCGGTCGTCATGCGGTGCGATCTTGACCGGCAGCAGGTCGGCCAGCGGTGAATAGGCGTAGTGCGCCTTGCCATGAAATCCGCCGAACGCCATCCACCCGCCGATCATCGCCAGGCCTCCGCCTTGACGTACATAGTCGCCAAGGAGTTTCAGCCGGTTGGGCAGTATCTTTCCGGCGAGCGTATCCGGATGCAACAGGAAGGAATCGGCCGGCGCGTCCGAGATTACGATGAGGTCATAAGCCTGCATCGCCTCGACCGACATGGGAAAACGCAGCGACACCTCCTGGTTCGGCATGAAGCTGATGTCGAGCCCGGTGCCGGCAAAGCGGGAGATGAACGAATCCAGTCCGAGGGTGGCGTAGCCCGTCTCATAGGAGGCGAAGCCCTTGAAATGCGTGTGGATCTTGTAGATGGACTCCCCGACAATCAGGATCTTGGCGGATAGTTTCGCCATGCCGCATGCTCCCCAATGGACCTTCGCACATTCCGCTCTCGCGGTCGCAATCTACGTAACGGGCGCGATTTATCTAAACGTTTAGATTTCCGGCCAAAGAAAGCGGAGCCGTGCCCACTTGTCCAGAGATTTGTTACTGTGCCGCTTTTCCCCGAGACTTGCGGTCAGAGCCGGGAACTACACGACGACAGGATTCGCGCACCTTAAGCTCGCCGGTCAGGACGACCTGGCGCCCCCTGCCCTTCGCCCGGCCATCGATGCGCTCGATCAGCAGGTGTGCGGCCTGTTCGCCGATGGCACGGACCGGCTGAGCGATCGTCGTCAATTGCGGCCGAAACGCATCGGCCCACGGAAAATCGTCGAAACCCGCGACCGAAATGTCTTCCGGACAGCTCAGCTTCAAATGGTTGAGCGCCCTCATGACGCCAATAACCATCTGGTTGTTGGATGAGATGATCGCCGTGGGCGTCGTGGCTGCTGTCATCAACCGCAACGTTGCCTCATAGGCTTCGTCGCTCCGGAAATTGCCGAGCTGTACCAGTTCCTGGTCGCGCGCAATGCCGGCTTCCTTCAGCGCGTCGTGATACCCGGCCAAGCGCTCCCGCCCAGTAAAGGATCCGAGCAGCCCCGAGATGAACCCGATGCGCCGGTGGCCGAGGCTGATGAGATAGCGCATGACGCTGCGTACGGCTGAGCGGTTGTCAATGATGACCGCATCACAATCGAAGCGGTTGAGGATGCGGTCGACCAGGACGACAGGTAGATGAGTCTGCTCAAGCGCCTTGCGCAGATGGGCATCCTCCCCGGTCGGCGAGATGATGAGGCCATCGACCCTTCGATCGCGCAGCACGGCAATATGGTCCTCCTGCAACGTCACATCTCGATCGTTGCAGCAAAGCATCACCCCGTAACCGGCGCGATAAAGCACCTGCTGGATTGAAGCAACGACATCGGTGTAGAAGGGATTGGTGATATCGCCGATGACCACGCCGATCGTCTGCGTCCGTCCGGTCTTGAGGCTCCGCGCCACGGCGTTGCGCTTGTAACCGGTTGCGCGAATCGCTTTCTCCACGCGCGATCGCCGCTCGTCGCTCACCGCTGACGTCCCATTCAGAACTGCAGACACAGTAAAAATCGAAACCTTCGCTGCTTTAGCGACGGCCAGCATGGTTGGGCTGAGCCGCTTGCGCGATGCTCTCCTTCGGGGATTTGGACTGGCTCCTGGCTTTTTCATGCCTGAGCGCTAGAACAACTTGAGCTAAAACGCAAGGCAAGCCGTACGAGCGCGATTGACCGATGCGTGTTCGATTTCAGCTTTGTGCCAGCAGCGGACAAGCCCAGCAGCCGTGGCTACGCCTTGTCGGTCTCGGCAAGGTGAGCGCGCATCTCTTCGAGGACCGATATCATCAGTCGGAGAAGCTCGTCGGCGTCTTCGGAGGAGGTGCCAATTGCGAGGAGGAGTATTTCCTCGATGATCGGCCAGAAGGATACCGGCACGTCGCTCATGCTCGGAAGGCGGAGGGTGCAAGCGTGGTCTTCCGGATCGGACGATTCGATGTCCAATATCCAGCGAGAGTCCGGCTGCGGCGAGGCGTATGCGCCGAGCTCGTCACATTTGTCCCGGGCGTTGGTCGACGTCGTGTGGATCGTCAGATGAATTGATTTGGATGAATCCACGGCTGAACCCTGAGGTGATCCTCGGGCCGTTTCCAGCCGCGAATTCTGGGCCGGATCCTGGGGCTTGCAGGAGAAGCCGTCCTCGCTCGAGAAACCGGCGAAGCTGCAGGGAAGGAATGCATCGCCGATCTGCGGCCTTTTCGCGCGTTCAGGGCTGCCGGCGCAGCCCGCAAGGCTGAGGGCAATGAAAGCCAAGATCGTCCAGCGCGCGACGCGAAGGCACATGGCGACCTCCCAATCGTCATAAAGGACGTGAAATGATACTCCGTCGCGGTGTGGCACGCATTTAAATTTCACTATCGGAGGGACACCGCCTGGTGGGCGGGACGAGAAAATCAGGCAAGAATGATGCCGTCATCGAGCATAAAGTGACTCGGTTTCGGCGGCTGGAACGGGCGATCGATGATTTGCCGGGGGACGATGATGCCAGGTGCGACCTGGCTGCGCGCGACGATGGCGAGGCATGCCTTGCGCTCGGGCTCGAAATCCTGGTCCAGCCCGATCTCATCTCGCGTGAAGCCCAGGCGCTCGCTGCGCGCGCAGAGGGCTCGAAACAGCTCGACCATCTTCTCGCTGGAGATGTGGTTCAGCGGGAAGTCGGCCTCGCCGCGCAAATAGCGCGATCCTTCCGGCCACAGGAAAAGCCAGCCGGCGGTCGAACGATCCATTGTCGGCTGTTCCAGCAGCCAATGCAGAAAGCCGTGGTCGTCACCGCGATAAGCGAGCGCCGCCATGGCCGCCTGGTGCCAGAGGGCGGGATCGCTTTGCGCCCTGACCCATGCAACATGATCGGCTTCCGACATATCGATCTCGTCAAAGCCATCGAGCATTTGTTGCTCCGGGTTGCTGAAAGTTGAGATCCGCGCCAACTGGTACGCGGAACCGCGTCAGATTGTATTATGGAGAGAGGGCTGGCAAGGAGAGGCGTCATGCCCGAACGCTCCATCGACGCGCTCGAGGAAAGACTGCGTGTGTGCGAGAGCCGCCGACGGTCGCGATGTGGATGTCCGCTTTGTGCTAGGAGCTGCCATTCAGTGGGCTTGCGCTGCCCGCCGTTCCGAACGGTCTGCGCCAAGTCCATGAATCTGAAACCTCGGCATAGCTGGTGGCGCGGAGTTCTTTCGCGGCGTTGATCAGCATCGCGCCGCCGCGACGTCGCTGATCGGCACCTGGCGGAGATCTTCGCCGTCCTGCATTGTTTCTCTATCCGCCTTCCCGAACCAGCACTACGAACCATTCGTGCACCGCAACTACCGCACCGCGGCAAGAGGCAGGCGCTTGACGCACAGTTCGCGGCAATCAAAGATGCTTCGTCTGTTCACTGCAAGCACTATGCGTTTCGCGGAGGCCAACAGTCCTCCTCGTAAAATCGATTCAATCAACAAGGTGACCTGGGAGGATCAAGATGTTCGGAATGTCGCGTAAGTTCGGCGGCGCGCTGCGGATCGCAGCGGTTGCCGTTTCTGCTCTCGCGCTCGGCGGGATCATGGCCGGCCCGAGTTCGGCCCAAGACAAGCTCGTCATCCTGGGCTCGGTGCCCGGTCTCAAGTTTCCGTTCTTCGTTCACATGATGAATCAGATCAAGGCCGAGGGCGACAAGCTCGGGGTCGAGGTCATCGTTGGCGATGGCCAGGTCAGCTCGACCAAGCAGACCTCGGACGTCGAGGCCGCGATCTCCCGCGGTGTCAACGGCATCGTCATCAGCCCGAACGAAGTCGATGCCATGGCGCCGGCGCTGCAGGAGGCGGTCGACGCCAAGATCCCGGTCGTCACCATCGACCGCTACGTCACCAAGGTGCCCGACCTGCTCGGCCATGTCGGGGCTGACAATTCCAAGGGCGGCGAGGCGCAGGCCGAGCTGATCATGAAGTTGTTCCCGAACGGCGCGAAGATCATGAACCTGCAGGGCCAGCCCGGCGCCGGCCCCGCCATCGACCGCAACAAGGGCCTGCACAACATCCTCGACCAGCACAAGGACAAGTACGAGATCGTGTTCGAGCAGACCGCCGAGTTCGATCGCGTGAAAGGCCTGTCCGTGACGGAAGCAGCGCTGGCCGGCATGCAGACTCCACCGGACGTCATCGTCGCCGCCAATGACGACATGATCCTCGGCGCGATGGAAGCGGTGAAGGCGCACAATCTCGGCGGCAAGATCGCGCTGATCGGGTTTGACGCCCTGCCGGAGGCTCTGGCCCGGGTGAAGGACGGCAGCCTGACCGCCACGGTCGAGCAGTTCCCCGGCCTGCAGAGCTCGAAGGCCGTGGACAAGCTCGTCGCCTTCCTCAAGGACGGCACCAAGCCAGAGCCGAAGGTCGAGCTGCTGACCCCGATCACCATCACCAAGGACAATCTCGACAAGGCCGAACGCCTCGGCGAGATCGAGTAGTCCTTCATCGCCTGCAGTTTCCGGCGGATGGGCGATCCATCCGCCGGCCTTTTCCGGTAAGAGACTCCGCATGAGCGAGCCCTTGCTCCGGATGGAGCACATTACCAAGCGCTTTCCGGGCGTGCTGGCGCTGGACGATGTGTCGCTGCAGATTCTCCCCGGCGAGACCCACGGTCTCCTGGGCGAGAACGGCGCCGGCAAATCCACCTTGCTGAAGATCCTCTCGGGCGCCTATCAGCCGGATGCCGGCTCCATCATGCTCGGCGGCAAGCCGCTGGAGCTCAAAACCCCGCTCGATGCGCAAAAGCAGGGCATCGTCACGATCTACCAGGAGTTCAACCTGATCCCGACCATGACGGTCGCGGAGAACATGTTTCTCGGCCGCGAGCCGGGCAAGGGCGCGTTCGTCTCCTGGCCGCGGATGCGCGACGAGACGGAGAAGGTGCTCCGACACCTCAATCTCGACCTTGACCCGATGATGCCGGTCAGCGACCTCTCGGTCGGCGAGCAGCAGATGGTGGAGATCGCCCGCGCCCTCTCAAGAGATTCGCGAATCATCGTCATGGACGAGCCGACCGCCGCGCTGACCGAGCGCGAGGTCGAGGGCCTGTTCCGGATCGTCGCCGACCTGAAGGCGCGCGGCCTCTCCATCATCTATGTCACCCATCGCCTGCATGAGGTGGAGCAGATCTGCGACAGGGTCACGGTCTTGCGTGACGGCAAGAGGGTCGGTGGCGGCAACGTAGGTGAACTGAAGATCGACGATTTTGTGAAGATGATGGTCGGGCGGTCGAGCACCCAGCTCTTCACCCGACTCGGCGGCCATCGCACGACCGGCCCGATCGTGATGAAGGCGCGGGGCATCTCGCGCGACCGCGACCCCACCAATCCCCACGCCACCCTGCTGAAGGATGTCAGCATCGACGTGCGCGCCGGCGAAATCCTTGGCCTCGCCGGGCTGATGGGGGCGGGGCGCACCGAGCTTGCCCGCGCCATCTTCGGCGCCGATTCCTTTGAGCGCGGCTCGATCGAGATCGACGGCAAGCCGCTCGTCCTCCGCTCGCCGGTGGACGCCATCCGGAGCGGCATCGGCCTGGTTCCCGAGGACCGCAAGCAGCAGGCCCTGTTCCTCGATCTCGCGGTGCGGCACAACCTCGCGATTTCCAGCCTCAAGGACCTGACCTGGGGTCGCTGGTTCGTCAGCGACCGAGCCGAAACCGCGCTGACCGAGCGTTTCCGCAAGGCACTCGACATCCGCATGGCCTCGGCGGACATCCAGATCGCCGATCTCTCCGGCGGCAACCAGCAGAAAGTGGTGCTGGCGCGCTGGCTCGCCTTGAAGCCGAAGGTGCTGATCGTGGACGAGCCGACGCGCGGCATAGACATCGCGGCCAAGGCGGAAGTGCATCAGCAACTCGACATGATGGCGCGCGCCGGCATCGCCATCGTCGCCATCTCCTCCGAGCTGCCCGAGGTGATGGCGATCAGCGACCGGATCGTCACCATGCGCGAAGGGCGTGTCACCGGCGGCATGCCGGGCGACCGGGCGACCGAAGAATCACTGATGCATCTGATGGCCATCGAACAGACCGCGCCCCAGAGCGCACTGGGGCCGCAATCGCTGGAGAAGGACGGATATGAGCGAGGCTGTGACCGATAAACCCCGTGCGCAAACCCGATCGATGCGCAGCCGGATCATTCCACTGCTGAGCCGTTATGCGCCGGTCGTCTGCCTGGTGCTGCTGATCATCATCTTCACCGTCCTGACGGACGGGCGCTTCCTGAAGCCGCTCAACCTGTTCAACGTGATGCGCCAGATCTCGATCGAAGGTCTGATCGCGGTCGGCATGACCTTCGTCATCCTGACCGCCGGCATCGACCTCTCGGTTGGCTCGTTGGTCGCGGTCGCCGGCCTGTCGGCAGCGCTCATCGCCAAGGGCAGTGCCGCCGGCTCGTTCTCGCTCTCGGAATCGGAGGCGACGGGGTATGGCTGGTTCGCCGCCATGCTGGGCGCGATTGCGGTCGGCGTGGTGGGCGGCGCGATCCAGGGCACGGCGATCACCAAGCTGAAAGTGCCGCCTTTCGTGGTAACACTCGGCGGCCTCTCGGTTTTTCGCGGCATGGCGCTGATGATCTCCGGCTCCGGCCCGATCAGCGGCTTTGATGAAGCCTATCGCTGGTGGGGACAGGGACGCATTGGCCCGGTGCCGGTTCCGGTCATTATCTTCCTCGCCATCGCGGCCGTCGCCTTCGTCGTGCTGCGCTACACCCGCTATGGCCGCCAGGTCTATGCGGTCGGCGGCAATCGCGAGGCGGCGCGCCTCGCCGGCGTCAATGTCGAGCGCGTCCTGCTCTCGGTCTATGTGGTCATCGGCTTCCTGGCCGGCCTCGCCGGCTTCGTGCTCTCGGCGCGCCTGAACTCCTCGGAAGCGGTGGCCGGCATAGGCTATGAACTCAATGTCATCGCCGCGGTGGTGATCGGCGGCACCTCCCTGTTCGGCGGCGTCGGCACGATCTTCGGCACGGTGATCGGCTCGATCCTGATCGGCGTGCTGATCAACGGGTTGGTCTTGATGAACGTCAACCCCTACGTCCAGCAGATCACGATCGGCCTCATCCTGGTGGCGGTGGTCGCCTTCGACCAATTCGCGAAATCGCGCCGCCTGAAATAGCGCCGATCTCGCATCGGAACTGAACCCACGAAGCGTAGTTCCCCGAGCGCAGACAGAGGCGAGGCGTTCGGGGACGCTTCGCCTCATCTTCCAGCCACAATCTTCCACGCCGGCATTTCGACAAGCGCGCAGTCGCCCAACGCTCCCCGCCCCCGAGTATCGCGACTACGACCAGGGACAACGCTACCTGCAGAATGCCCATCGTCGGCGATGTTGGTTGCTTCACGCGTCCAAGAAAGTATTGGTAAATCGCTCGCGGAGTACTTTCTTTTGAACCTTGCCCATTGCGTTGACCGGGAGCTGATCGGCGATAAAGACTTGCTTGGGACGCTTGTAGTTCGCCAGTTTATCGGCCAGATGATTCTGAATCTGATCGACTTTCAAGCCGGCGCCATCCCGCTTGACGACAATCGCGATGACGCCCTCGCCAAAATCCGGGTGCGGGACGCCGATCACCGCGCACTGCGCGACGCCGGGCATTTCCTCGAGGACGCTTTCCACCTCGGCCGGATAGACGTTGAACCCGCCAGATATGATGAGGTCCTTATGCCGACCGACTATGAATACATAGCCGTCGGCATCGATATAGCCGAGATCTCCAGAAATGAAGAATCCGTCCGTGCGGAAATCCTGCGCCGTCTTTTCCGGCAATTGCCAATAGCCCTTGAAGACATTAGGCCCGCAGATTTCAATCTGGCCGACCTCGCCGGCACGCAGGGGCCGGGCGGTCTCGATGTCCGTGACACGCACATCGACGCCCGGTAGAGCCAGGCCGACGCTACCAGGAACACGTCTTCCCCGGTATGGGTTGGAGGTGTTCATATTCGTTTCGGTCATACCGTAGCGCTCCAGGATCTCATGCCCGGTGCGTTCGTAGAATTCCTTGTGCGTGGCTGCGGCCAGGGGCGCCGAACCGGAGATGAACAGGCGCATATGCACTACCAGACGCCGGTCGAACTCCGTCCGCTGCAGCAGCCTGGTATAGAAGGTCGGCACCCCCATCATGGCCGTTGACAGCGGCAGCGCACGCAACACCTGCTCAGTATCGAAGTTCGGCAGAAGGACGATCGCGGCGCCGGACATCAGGGCCACGTTGACGGCAACGAACAGGCCATGGGTGTGGAAGATCGGCAAAGCATGCAAGAGGCGATCCGTAGCTGTGAACTCCCAATACTTGGCCAAGGTCTGCGCGTTCGAGGTGAGATTGCCATGAGTGAGAATGGCGCCCTTCGAGAGACCGGTGGTTCCAGAGGTATAAAGAATAGCTGCAAGATCGTCACGGCTGAGTGGTTCATCATTGAAAGCCGTCTCTTCTTCTCTGGCTTTCTCCGTCATGCCGCCAGCATCACTCAGCGTTGCAACATGCGGGATGCCGAGATCCACGGCCAGCGAGGACAGCTCGGATTTCCTGTTGGGGGCGCAGACGAACAACCGCGGGCTGGCATCCGCCAACAAGTGACGAAGCTCGCTGGCCGTATAGGCATGGTTGAGCGGGACATACACCGCGCCGAGGCGTTGTGCGGCAAGATACAGAAGCAGCGCGTCAGCACTCTTGTCGGTCTGTACAGCAACGCGATCACCAGCGAGGACTCCGAGCCTACGAAGAGCGTTTGCCAAGCGACCGGTATCCGCGATCACCTGGCCATAGGTAATTGTCGGGCCGTTTGGCTGTATGATGAACGGCAATGAGAGATTGGCGGGAAAACGAGATCGGAAAACCGAAAACAAATTCTCATTCATGCGCGGGCTCCACCAGAGAGGCGATAGAAAGCGAGCGAAGTTGCCGCGCCAACTCCTTGGACGTCACGACCGTTCCAAAATGGGCGAACTCTTCGTGGTTGGTTTCAATGGTGGCCTTGTTGTAGCGATAGTTGACCATGAACCCGGTGGCAGTTTTCAGGCCCCTTGGCGAGGTATCGCCGAGGAAATTGATTCGTTCCAGCTGTGCGCCATTTCCGAGATGAAAGCGCGCCACAGGGTCAATCGGGCGATTGTCCGCCGATTTTGCGTGCACCAGATAAATCAACACGAGCTCGCTCAGCAGAGGTCGCAAGGATTCGACCGTTGCGACCTCGTGTTGCCAACCAATTGCGGCGAGCTTGTCGAGGCTCTCGATGTCCTCGGCCGTCATGTAGGCCAGAGACGGTTCGGTGCGCACGCGGTCCAACCACGCGGCAAATCCCGGCACGGGCGACAACGTCACGAACGTATCGATCTGCGGCAGGTCGGCAGATAGATCTTCTACGACTTGCTTGATGAGGAAATTGCCGAAGGAAATTCCACGCAATCCCAGTTGGCAGTTGCTGATGGAATAGAACACCGCTGTGGTGGCTTCGCGGTGATCGACCATATCCCGGTTGTCGCTTAGCAACGCGCCGATATTTTGCGGGATGTCGTCGGTCAATGCGACTTCGACGAAGATCAGCGGATCGTCGAGAAGCGAGGGATGAAAAAAGGCATAGCAGCGGCGATCTGTTGGCTCAAGCCGGCGGCGTAGATCATCCCACCCATCGATCGCATGCACGGCTTCGTACTTTATGATGCGTTCCAGGATGCTGGCTGGCGTAGACCACGTGATCTTCTGCAGGACGAGAAAACCACGATTGAACCAGGAGTAGAACAGATGTGTCAGGTCTTCATCGACTCCCGATAGGTCCTGCGCGTTCTTGCCGACACTCAACAGGTCGGCGCGCATCTTGACGAGCGTTCGCGTGCCGCCTGGCGCCAGGTTGAGGCGGCGTACGAGTTCCTGCCGTGGCGGTTCGACGGCTCGCGCGAGGGCACGCAAATGGGCTGAGGTCGGTGCTGCAAGGTACGTGGTGGCCGCCGCCTGCACGCGCTCCGCGTCCGGTTCGAATTCCGTCGCGAGAAGCTGGAAGAAACGCCGGCAAGTCTCATCGTCCAACGTTGCATACAGATCGAGCACCTGACGGGCCAGGGCGACGCCGGAAGCTTCGCCTCGCTCAGACAGCAGATTGCGGGCCAGGCCGCCAAGAACACCGACTGGATCGGTGCTGTCATTCGATGGCGGACTGCGCAGCACCGGCACGGCCTGAAGCCATTGCCGGCTTCGCTCCGCGATCGATCCGAACAGTGACTGCAAGAATGTGGCGCTCATAGCAGGGATCCGTGATCCTTAAGCGAGATCGATCGTGGATACAGAATGACTATAACTGCATACAACCTGCCGTCAAACGAATCCAAAGCCGGTTTATTGGCTCTTCTCATGCGCGTAAGTGCAGCCCGTGGAATGTCTTCGGAATGCCGCGTCAATCGAGAGGAGGTAGCGAAGCGATAAGGTCGCTGAATCGTTCGCCTTGAACGCGAATATGCATCTGCAAGGCGCCGTCTGCTCCCTCGGCATCGCCCGCATTGATCGCTTTGACGATCTCCTCATGCTCGGCCAGTGAGGCCAGAATGCGGTTGCGCACGCGTAGCTGCAGCCGGCGGTAGGGTTTGAGGCGCCGATGCAAGTATCTGCATTGATCGGCTAGAAACTGGTTGTGGCTGGCTGCGTAGATGGCGTGATGGAATTCCTCGTTCTCATAGTAATAGGCATCGGCATCGCCGCGCTCGGCGGCGACGCGGCAGGCCTCATAGGCTTTCATCAGCCGCGCCTTGTCTTCCGGCGTCAACCGACGTGCAGCCAACCTTCCGGCGCTGCCCTCCAGTACGGCCATCACCTCGAACATTTCGAACAACCGCTGGGGGCTCAGCTGGGCCACCACGGCGCTTCGCCGTGGCCGCAATTCAACTAGCTCATCGGACGCGAGCTGCATCAGGGCTTCGCGAACCGGCGTGCGCGATACGCCGAAACGCTTGGCAAGGGATAGCTCGTCTAGCCGGCTGCCGGGCCGCAACGAACCGATGAGAATCTCGTTCTCAATCTGGTCGCGTAACCGGCTGCCTGCACCAACCTTCATGCTCATATCCCCACATCACCGACGCGATGAGCCTAACGTCCTATGAGGCGCGAAAAACAGTGCACCAATGCTGCGGCAGATGAGCAACGACATCGCGTTCACCAATCTCTTCGGTTGCTTCCACGCGCATCATCTCAGACCCCGCTTGCAGCGTGTACACCACACGCGACCCCAAATAGCTTTCTTCGACGATTTTTGCGCGAAGTGTATTCTCGCCAACCCCTTCTGTCACGGGGCTCAACCTGATCCGCTCAGGCCGGCAGGCGATGTTGACGGACTGGTCCGGAAGCAATGGGAGGGCGGTTGGAACGACAAGGATCTGGCCGTCGGTTAAGGTGATGGTGGCTTTGCCATGGCTTATGGCGCGCACGGTTCCCTTGAAGAAATTGCTCGATCCGATGAAGTCAGCAACGAAGGGAGTTGCCGGCTGGTCATAGATTTCGCGCGGCGTCCCCAGTTGCACAATGCGCCCTCGGTCCATTACTGCCACTCGGTCACTCAACGCCAGCGCTTCCGCCTGATCATGTGTCACAAAGATGGTCGTGATGCCGACCTGGCTTTGCAGCTGGCGCAGCCAGGACCGTGCCTTGTCGCGCAGCTTTGCATCGAGATTGGAGAGCGGCTCGTCCAACAACAAAAGTGTGGGCCGATAGGCGAGCGAGCGCGCCAGCGCCACGCGCTGCTGTTGGCCGCCCGACAATTGGTTTGGATATCGATCGATATAGGTTTCCATTTCTACGAGCGCCAACGCTTCCCGCACCTTGAGCTCGCGTTTCCCCCGATCGATCTTTCTCAGCTTCAGTGCAAAGGCGATGTTGTCGCGCACGGTCATGTGCGGCCATAAAGCGTAGGATTGAAAAACAAGACCCAGATTGCGCTTCTCTGCTTCGACGAAATGGCCCCTCTTGGTGTCGAAGAAGGTCTCCCCGCCGACCGACATGAAGCCCTCATCCGGCCGGTCAAGGCCGGCCAACAGACCTAGCGTCGTCGATTTGCCGCATCCGCTTGGTCCCAACAGCGTCAGGAACTCTCCGTTCTTGACGGTAAAACTGACTGCTTCGACGGCAACAACACCGCCATAGCGCCGCGCGAGACCACGAACGACAACATCAGCCATAGATCCGAATCCCCAACAAGCGACGCGCCACAAGAACGAATACGGTGGTGATCACGATTTGAATGATGGCAAGTGCTGCCACCGGCCCAACCGATCCCTGCGCCCAGAAGATCAGCATGGTCGTACCGATGACTTCCGAACCTGGCGAAAATAGGAAAACCGCGGACGAGTACTCATTCAGGAACTGAATGAAGAGCAGTGCGAAGCAGGCCAGTGTCGCCGGACGAATCAATGGCGCGAGGATCGACATCGAGGTCGACCACCAATCCGCGCCCACGGTCCTGGCACTCCGGTCGATATCGCGTCCGATCTGCATCAAGGCCGGCGCGATCGCGCCGTAGCCCGTTGGGATGTAGCGCATGATGAAAACGATGATGAGAATCCAGATCGTTCCGCGCACTGGTGACAAGAACGGCAGTAATGCGACGGCATAAAAAGCGCCGATACCGACCAGCAATCCAGGCACGGCGCGCGGGAACAAGGCCACATGCTCGAGCTGGCGCCGCAGCCCAAAATTTGAGCGTTTGATGACGAGCGTCAGCAACGTGATGAAGCCGGCGCCAATGAGTCCGCCGATCAGAGCGATGGCAAGGGTGTTGATGATCGAGCGCACATAGGTTTCGTGCGCGAGCAACAGCCGGAAGTTTTCGAGCGTCAGCGCCTTGCTTATCGGAACGTAGGGGGAAAGAATTACGGTGAAGCCACGCAAGGTAACGCCGAATGCCACCGGCCCGATTGCCAACAGCAGATAAGCCAGGAAAAGAGCGACGACGATCCATTTCATCCGCCCGAGATCCAATAGTCGTGGTCGCGTGGCTTTACCACCCACCGTCACAAATCGCTCGGCCCGGCGCAGCAGGTAGTTCTGTAGCAGCAACAGGCTGCTCACCATCAACAGCAACAGGCAGGCGGCAGCTCCGACCAATCCATAATCCGGTGTGCCGCGCTCAAGGCCGTTCGTATAGAGGAAGGTGGTGAAGAACTGCAGCCCGACGGGATTGCCCATCAGCAACGGAATCGCCAGCGATTCGATCGCGATGACAAAGGTCATCATCGTGCTGAAGATGATCGCCGGACGCAGCAGCGGCAGGTTGATGGTGAGCAGGATGCGAATTGGCCCGGCGCCACCGATCCGCGCGGCATCTTCCAGCGACGGATCCTGCATACGAGTGGATGAAATGCAGTAGAGGAATGTCAGCGGCGCCAATGAAACGCCGGTTACCAGTGAAAGCCCGGGAATTGTGTAGAGCTCCCACGGGCGGAACCCCAGCACTTTCTCGATGGAAAGCGTCACGAAGCCGGAAGGCCCGTACATCGTGATCCAACCGAAGGCCAGCACCAGGCCCGAAATATAGAGCGGCCAGAGGAACAGGTCCCCGAAGACACCGCGCCATGGCAGATTGGTCCTGCCGATCAAGATCGCCGCGGTAAGGCCGAAAACCTGCGCGATGCCTGACGAGACCAGCCCATAGAGCAATGTGTTCGTCAGGACCGACGGCAAATCAGGATGATGAATAAGCCGGCCATAATTGGCGAATGTCAGTAAAGCCGCATCATTATAGAGCGGCTTGTCCAGCAATGACTGGTAAAGCATGGGCGCGAGCGGCGTTACAACCAGCAGGCAGGTCGCGGCGGAAATCAACCACTGGATCGAACGGTCGCGAGACACCATGTCACCGGGCCATTTCGCTCTTCGCATCTCGAGCTGAAATCTGGTTTTCTGCGCAAGGACCGGGTGACGGCCCATGCCGTTCCCCGGTCCCCGTCGAGATACAGCCGGCCTATTTGGCCTGCAGGTAGAGCGCCTTCATCTCGTCAATGAAGGTCGGCTCAGCGAGGTACTCCTTGTCGAAGCCGACGATGAGCACGTTGTCATCGCCGCCGACGGCATCGGCGATCGAGCGATAGGTGTAGTTCGCCACCTGGTCCTTGGTGACTTCTTCGCGATACGGCGTCACGCCGCCCTGACCCAGGGCAATCTGACCGTCGACCGATACGAGAAAGTCGAGCATGACCTTGGCAGAGTTGATGTTGGCTGAGGATTTCGGAATGCCAACGCCGCGCAACACCACGGGGTTTCCGTCGGCAATGAAGTTCCACCCAACGACCGAGGCCCGCGCCGGATCCTTCAAGCGCTGAAATGCGGTCGCCGATGAGATGAAATAGGCGGCGGCGTATTCTCCGGTACCCACCTTCTCGAACATTGGGCCGGCCGACCGCTCGGGGCGGACGATCGGCCCCAGCTTGGCGAGCACGTCCTTGGCGTCGGGGTTCTTCTTTACCCAAGCCCAATGCAACGCCTGGCCGTACGGAACCGCCACGCTGTAGGTCGTGATCTTGTCCTTAAGCTCCGGATGCTTTTCCACCAAGGCTGCGACGTCGTGCACTGATTTCGGCGCCTCTGCCTCCGGGATCAGGAACTTGTTGTAGATCATGACCATCGGATCGGCGGTGATGGCATAAAGTCCGGGATGCGGCTTCGCCCAATCCGGCAATTTGTCGGATTCAGGTGACTTGTAGTCCAGGATGAACCCGGCATCGCGAAACTCCTTCCAGTTTTCGCTGGCGGAAGTCACCACGAGGTCGGCGGTCCTTGTATTGGAAGCCTGCTCGGCCTGAAGCCGGTCGAAAAGCTCGGTGCCGAGATCTACGGTCTTAACGGTGATCCACGGATAGCGCTTCGCCAGGCCTTCGTTGATCTTTTCCCAGATTTCCGGGCTGAGATTGGTATAGATCAGTAGTTCCTTTTCCTGCTTCGACGCCTCAAGCAGGGTATTGTAGTCGCTGGGATAATAGCTCGGCAGTTCCTGTGCAACCGCGCTGGTCGCACCGCCCACAACCGCCATCAGGCCGGTGGCTATCGTGAGCGCTTTAAGCCCTTGCAGCATGTCCTCTCCTCCCGATTTTTTCATTGGATGTCCGCTTGATGCGGATACCGGGGAGCCTCGTTCGGGCGCTCCCTACCAGGCATTAGGGGAATGAATGAATGCAAAGTCAATATTCTGGTATACAAAAATCTATAGATTGCGCACATTAGCGATCTTAATATGCGTGCTTGGGCCTCGGAATGCCGCTCCGAGCGCTCAGTGGATAGACAGCAACGAAGCTTCCGGCGAACGGACAGGATAGGGAGGATCGAGATGCGCTTGCGTCCGCGGACAAATAAGGGGAAAGCCAGTAGCGAATTGCGTCGCATGTTGCGCGATGAGAGCCTGCCCCTCCTCGCAATCGGCGGGGGCACGTCGCACCACGCTCAGCTCGCCGAAGCGACCGGCTTTAAGCTCTTTGGGTTGTCCGGCTCTCAGGCTTCGGCCCACATCATGGGCATGCCCGATTCCGGCATTATGACCCTGACCGAGGTGGTCGAGAACGCGCGCCGGATTTGCCAGGCCGTTTCCATTCCGGTGATTGCCGATGGCGAGACCGGTTTCGGCAATGTGCTAAACGCCACGCGGACGGCCAGCGATCTCATCAATGCGGGCGTGGCCGGCTTCTTCATCGAAGATCAGGTCTTTCCGAAGCGATGCGGCTTCACCAAGGGCGTAGAAGTCGTCGCGGCTGAGGAAGCCGCTGGCAAGTTGCGCGCCGCAAAGGCCGTGCGCGATGAACTCGATCCCGATGTCGTGCTGATCGCCCGCACCGATGCCCGCTCCGCCGTCGGTGGCGGCATGGATGAAGTGCTGCGGCGCTGCGAGATCTACCTCAACGCCGGTGTCGACATGCTGCTGATCACCGCGTTGCAGAACCGCGAGGAAATCCGCAAGGTGCGCGAGAGGTTTCCTGACGCTTCGATCGAGCTTAACATCAGCGGCATAAATCCTCCCTTGACGATGGAGGAATTCCGACAGTTCAAGATCTGCATCATGACCATGCCCATCTCAAAAGTGGCCCAGATCATGATGTATGACTTCCTGCACGCCTATCGCGATCGCGGACTGGAGGTCTTCAACGAGTTCACCGAGAAAAACAAGCGGCACCCCTTTGGAATTTTCGGCTTCCTCGAACTCACAGGCTTCCCTCGCCTGTTGGAAATCGAGAAGCAATTCTTGAGCAGCGAACAGATTGCGAAGTACGATCAGTCTATCGGCATCTACGATCCACGCGCCGAGGGAAAGCTCTCCTAGAGCCGATCATCCGCCGGAAGCGGCTTCCAGTAGGCCGCTTCCGCAACGTCATCTCCAGTCCTTGTACCGCAGTGCATCGGTTTCTCCGCAGCATGAAGCTCGCTCTGACGCCGGCGCGATTTCCCTATCGCAAATTCTTGCTGGCGCTGCTGGTGAGTGCCGTCGGTGGCGGGATCTTCTACTGGGCGCACTTGCCGCTTCCCTGGGTTCTTGGACCGCTGACCGGCTGCTCCATTGCGGCGGTCTTGTCGGTGCCATTGGCCGCACCCCCGGCCATCCGCGCACCGATGACGTCGATCATCGGCGTGACAATGGGGACAACGTTTTCTCCTGACATCATCGCCCAGATGCCAGGATGGGGAGCGAGCATCCTCGGATTGTTCGTCTATCTGATGATCAGCGCCTCGATCTGCATTGCCTATTTCCGCTATGTGGCGCGGTTCGACCTTCGAACGGCCTACTTCGCCGGCATGCCGGGCGGCATCGTCGAGATGATCACGCTCAGCGACCTCTATGGCGGGAATATTCGCAAGGTGTCCTTGGTACAGGCAGCCCGCATCCTGACGATGGTCTTCACGTTGCCGTTTCTGGTTTCCCTTATTAGCGGGGCCGATATCAGCGCGCGCGGGCGGACCGGATCGTCAATCACTGAATTGCCGCCTTCAGTCTATCTGTGGGTGATCGGCACGGCATTGCTTGGCCTCCTTCTTGGTCGCATCGCCAGGTTGCCGGCAAAATGGCTGATGGGACCGATGCTGGTCAGTGCCGCGGTGCACGCATTTGGATTGACCGAGTTCAGGCCGCCGTCCGAGATGGTGAATCTCGCGCAGCTGATTATCGGCATGACCCTGGGCTGTCGTTTCGCGGGGGTGCCGGCCCGCGAAATTCTGCACACGCTCATGATTTCGGTCGGCTCGGTTGTCTTGCTGTTGGGCACGGCGTTGATCAGTGCGTACCTGGTCAGCCGGATCACGGATGAGAGCGTGATCTCGCTTATCCTGGCTTATTCGCCCGGCGGCCTCGCGGAAATGAGCCTGGTGGCGCTGGCGCTTCACGCGGAGGTCGCGTTCGTCGTTGCGCACCATCTCGTCCGCGTATTTGCGGTGCTGACCTTGGCCCAGCCGATCTTTCGGCTTCTCCAACACCTGAGCCGAAACGACCGTCAGCACTGAATGACGAATACAGTTGCGCAAGTTCTGTATACATGTTTTTCTGAACGGAACACGATATGCCCGATAAAGCGGTGAAATGGGGGCCAAGCCCCGACAAGACCGCCAACGGGAGGACACTGGGGAGAGCCGAGATGGTCATCAATCGACCGCTGGCGTGGAATGCCGGTTTCGCGGTCGCACTGCTGATTGCCGCCGGCATCGTCGCACTGGACACCATGCGCCTGCGTGTCCCCTTCAGCTACGATTCCATTGGCCCAACGTTCCTCCCGTATTTCGTCGCAATCGGGCTCGGTTGCTGCGGGTCTGCCTGGCTCGTGAACATCCTGATGCGACGCCGTCCCGATGCGAGCGACGTCGTTGCCATCGACCGATCGCCGATCCTCATTATTTCGCTCGGCCTTATCATCCAGTTCACCCTGATAGACACGTTGGGCTGGATCGTGGTGGCGGGCATCCAGTTCGCCCTTGTTTCCCGCGCGTTCCAAAGCGCGCGCTACCTCCGCGATCTTCTGGTCGGACTGGCGATGGGCGCCGTCATCTTCGTCGCGTTCAATTTCGGTCTTGGACTAAATCTCCCCGCCGGCACGCTATTTCGATCGCTCGGTCTGTGATGTCCAGCGCCAGATTTGACACTCGGCTGATCCGAAAACATCGCGCCGGAAAATCGC
>Ga0111539_10000055_pt1 | contig 115027 bp, 106 predicted proteins | sample RhiMethybrSRZTD1_FD_79667 | JGI IMG/M metagenome (GOLD analysis project Ga0111539, IMG submission 79667) | Populus rhizosphere microbial communities from Tennessee, USA - Rhizosphere MetaG P. TD hybrid SRZTD1 (version 2) (version 2) | ecosystem: Host-associated > Plants > Roots > Rhizosphere...
CATCAAGGTGCCGCTGGAGACCACGCCGGGCTACGGCCCCGACTGGATGGACGCGGTGCAGGTCGCGCTCAAGAACTGGAAGGCGGCCGGCATCGACGTGGACCTGAAGCTGAAGGAGTACGGCGCCTTCGTCTCCAGCAGCCTCCTGGGGAAATTCGACAAGATGATGCTCACCCTTCGGGGCGGCACCACCGATCCGGACTCCTACTTCACCCTGATGCTGCCCGGGGAGCCGCTGAACTCCTCGGGTGTGAACGACGCCAAGCTGACCGACCTGATCAAGCAGCAGGCGGACCTTCGACGAGAAGAAGCGTCGCGAGCTGGTCTTCGAGATCCAGCGCTACGCCGCGCAGCAGGTGTACTACGGATTCGGCGCCTCGGTCAGCGCGGTGGCGGCGTGGATGCCGTATGTGAAGAACTTCGGTCCCAACATCGGCCACGACTACGGCGGCCGCCTCATGGGCGCCTGGCTCGATAAATAGTGCGGAGGCACCTCATGAAGGTCGTCGCGTGCGACGACCGTAGATCAAATCAGCCCGAGCGGAGCGAGGGCGCGTGAACAAATACGTCTTCCGCCGCCTCCTCGTCGCGATCCCGTCCCTGCTGATCGCGTCGCTGATCGTGTTCACGCTGCCGCGCCTCCTGCCCGGCGACGTCGTGCAGCTCATGCTCGAGGAGAAGGCCTACGGCAAGGATCTGGACGAGCTTCGCGCCAAGCTCGGGCTCGACCGGCCCATCTACATCCAGTACTGGGAGTGGCTGGGCAAGATCGGCCGCGGGGACCTGGGGGAGAGCCTCTGGACCCGCCGCCCGGTGGTGGAGGAGCTCCTGCGCCGCCTTCCCGTGAGCCTCGAGCTCGGGCTGCTCGCCCTCTTCTTCTCGATCCTCATCGCCCTGCCCATCGGCGTGCTCGCGGCGGTGCGGCAGGACACGCTGTCGGATTACGTCGCCCGGAGCCTCGCCATCCTCGGGCTCTCGGTGCCAGGCTTCTGGATCGCCACCCTCGTGGTGCTGCTCCCGGCGATCTGGTGGGGATGGAGCCCGCCCATCCAGTTCACCGAGTTCGCCAAGGACAAGTGGGCGCACATCTCGCAGTTTCTCCTCCCCGCGTTCATTCTCGGCATCGCCTCCGCCGCCGCAATCATGCGCCTCACCCGCGCCATGCTCCTCGAGGTGCTGCGCCAGGACTATGTCCGCACCGCGTGGGCCAAGGGCCTGCGGGAGGGTATCGTCGTCGTCAAGCACAGTCTCAAGAACGCCATCATTCCCGTGGTCACCGTCATGGGCATCCAGATCGCGCAGATCCTCGGGGGCACGGTCATCTTCGAGCAGATCTTCGGCCTGCCCGGCATGGGCCGCTTCCTCTTCGACGCCATCAATCAGCGCGACTACCCGGTGATCCAGGGCGTGAACCTCATCATCGTGTCGGTGGTCGTGCTGATGAACCTCCTCGTGGATGCCATGTACGCGTTCCTCGACCCCCGCATCCGTTACTAGCCATGGCCGATCACGTCAGCGCCCTCGACGCGCCGCGCGCCATCGCCACCCCGGCGGCGCCACATCCCCTCCGCCTGGCCTGGCTCTTCTGCCGGCGGAAGCCGCTGGGAGCGTTCGGCGGCCTCCTCGTGCTCCTCATGATCGTCATGGCGGTGTTCGCGAACTGGATCGCGCCCTACAGCTACGACGAGACCATCCGCGGCGCGCGCATGAAGGCGCCGGGGAGCCAGTTCTGGATGGGGACCGACAACCTCGGCCGCGACATCTTCAGCCGGGTCGTCTATGGCGCGCGGGTGTCGGTGAGTGTCGGCTTCGGCGCCGTGCTCCTCGCCAACTTCCTCGCCGCCGTCATCGGGATCACTAGCGGCTACTTCGGCGGCAAGTACGACATCTGCGTGCAGCGCGTGGTGGACGCGTGGCAGTCGTTCCCGTTCCTCGTCGTCATCCTGTCCATCATGGCGGTGCTGGGCCCGGGTCTCCTGAACGTCATCCTCGCCCTCGGCGTGCTGGGCGCTTCCGCGGGATCCCGCGTCATCCGTGGCGCCACCATCGGCGTCATCCAGAACCAGTACATCGAGGCCGCCCGCGCGGTGGGGGCGGGCCATCTGCGCATCATGGTCCACTACGTCTTCCCCAACGTGGCCGCCACCATCATCATCCTCGCCACCATCGGTCTCGGCGCGGCCATCCTCGCCGAGTCGGCGCTCTCCTTCCTAGGCTTCGGGGTGCCGCCCCCCTACCCCGCCTGGGGCGCGATGCTCTCGGGGTCCGGCCGGTCCTACATGTACACCGCGCCCTGGATGGCGATCTGGCCCGGCGCGGCGATCTCCCTCGCCGTGTTCGGGTTCAACATGCTCGGCGACGCCCTTCGCGACCTCCTGGACCCGCGCCTCCGCGGCTCCGGCGGCGGCCGCCTCAGGTAGACCCCGACCACCGACACTACTCGCGGCAAATCACCGGAGCGCGATTCCAAAAGATGCGCTAGCCTCCCTACAGAGGTCGTCGCTTGCGACGGCCGTAGACCACATATCAAGAAATCGACGTAGAACCGGATCCGGAGCAACGCAATGAAATTCACGTGGTTCAACTTGATGCCGTGGCCGCATCTGCCCGACGACTTCCGCGAGCAGAATCGCTCGGTGTGGGTCGACATTCCCAGCACGCTCTACGATCCCCGACGGGGCCATCACGTGTACCACGAGTACATGGATCAGCTCGAGTACGCGGAATCACTGGGCTTCGACGGGATCGGTGTCAACGAGCACCACCAGAACGGCTACGGGCTCATGCCGTCGCCCAACATCATCGCCGCCGGGCTGGCGCGCCGGACCTCGAAGGCCGCCCTCTGCGTGATCGGCAACTCGATCGCGCTCTACAACCCTCCCATCCGCGTGGCCGAGGAGTTCGCCATGCTGGACGTGCTGTCGGGCGGCCGCCTCGTCGCCGGCTTCCCGGTCGGCACGTCGATGGACACGAACTTCTGCTACGGCCAGATCCCCTCGCTCACCCGCGACAAGTACCGCGAGGCGCATGAGCTCATCATGCGGGCCTGGGCGGAGGACGAGCCCTTCGCCTTCGACGGTAAGTACAATCAGCTCCGGTACGTGAACTGCTGGCCGAAGCCCATCCAGCGTCCGCATCCGCCCATCTACATCCCAGGCGGGGGCTCCATCGAGACCTGGGATTTCTGCCTCGACCACGACTACAACTACTCGTACCTCTCGTTCTTCGGGTATCTGCGGGCGAAATCGCTGATGGACGGCTACTGGAACCGCGTGGCGGCGCGCAAGAAAGACGAATCCCCGTACCGCGCGGCGTTCGCCCAGATCATCTGCGTCGCCGACACCGACCAGGAAGCGGAAGCGCTCTACGCGGAGCACGTGCTCTACTTCTTCAACCGGTGCCTGCACGTCTTCCCGCCATTCGCAGACCCGCCGGGCTACCGCACCATCAACACCATCAAGTACGGCGCCCTGTCCCAGATGCGGGCGGAGGCCCAGAAGATCCTTCAGAACCTCACCTGGAAGCAGATCGTGGACGAGCGCTTCGTCATTGCGGGCAGCCCGGAGACGGTGCGGCAGCAGCTCGAGGAGTGCGTCAAGGGTCTCCACGTGGGACACCTCTTCTGCCTCTTCCATAACGGCAACATGCCGGACTGGAAGACGCGTCACTCCACCAAGCTCTTCGCCGAGCGCGTCATGCCCAAGCTCCGTGATCTCTGGCCGGACTGGTCGCACGACGACCGCTGGTGGATCAAGCCCATGGAGGACCGCCTCCGCCCGTCCGCCCTGCCGCGGGTGGGCGCGGGCGACGCGATCGGGACACGGCCCGCGGGCGCGCCGCGTCCATGAAGGCGCGCGCCATCGAGACCCGGCGCGGCATCCGGTGCCGCGTGTTCGAGGCGGGCAGCGGTGCGCCGCTGGTGTTCTTCCACGGAGCGGGCGGCCTGCTCCGCGACAATCCCTTCCTCGACGACCTGGCCACGCGCCATCACGTGCTCGCCCCCGAGTGGCCAGGCTACGGGGAGTCCACCGGCGAGGAGCTGCTCGAGGACATGCTGGACTTCGCGCTGCACGGCTGGGACGTGGTGGACGCCCTCGGCCTGCGCCAGCCGCATCTCCTGGGTCACTCGATGGGCGGCATGATCGCCGCGGAGATGGCCTGCCTCGCGCCGCACGACGTGAGCCGACTCGTGCTCGCGAGCGCCGCCGGGCTCTGGCTGGACGAGCACCCGATCCCCGATCTCTTCGCCGCCCTGCCCTTCGAGATCCCGGGGCTGCTCTTCGCGGATGCCGGGAAGGGCGCCGCGCTGCTCACCGGCGGGCTCGATCTCAACGACATGGAGGCGCTCAAGGACTTCTACATCGGTAACGCGCGCCGCCTCGGAATGGCGGGCAAGATCCTCTTCCCGATCCCGAATCGGCGCCTCTCCAAGCGCCTCTATCGCCTCGCCGCGCCCACCCTCGTCCTCTGGGGCGCCGAGGATCGGCTCATCCCGCCCGTCTACGCGCGCCGATGGGCGGAGCTCTGCCCCGGCGCGACCGTCGAGATCCTCCCCGATGCCGGCCACATGCTCCCGTACGAACGCCCCGAGGCCTTCGCGAGCGCGGTGAGCCGCTTCCTGTCCTAGAGGGTCGCCATGCCGTATCTCCACCGTCCCGACTGTCGCCTCTACTACGAGACCGAAGGCCAGGGCCCCGCGCTCGTCTTTGCCCACGGGCTCGGCGGCAACCATCTCTCGTGGTGGCAGCAGGTGCCCCATTTCCGCGAGCGCTACACCTGCGTCACCTTCGCGCATCGCGGCTTCTCGCCGTCCGAGTCGGGCGCTGACCGCGTCGGGCCCTGGGGCTTCGTCGACGATCTGGCCGCATTGATCGACCATCTCCGGCTGCCGGACGTGCGCCTGGTGGCTCAGTCCATGGGCGGCTGGACCTGCCTCGGCTATGCGCTGCGGGAGCCCGCGCGGGTCCGGGCGCTGGTGATGGCCTGCACGGTGGGGACGGTCACCCATCCCGACATCGACCGCGTGCTCGCCGCCCCGGAGTACGCGGCGGCGCAGGCGGACCTGGTGCGCCGCAACATCTCTCCCGCCGCCGGCGCGACCATGGAGAGCGAGCAGCCCGCGCACCAGTACCTCTACCAGGCGATCGGCCGGCTCCGCATCGGCCTCGACATGGAGACGACGCGCAAGGTCCTCTTCGCCATGCGCACCACGCCCGCCTCGGCGCTCGCCGCGCTCACGATGCCAGTCCTCTGCATCTCGGGCGAGGAAGACGTCCTCATGCCCACCCCGGCCATCGAGGTGCTGGCGAGGCTCATGCCGCGCGGCCGCCTCGCCCGGGTGCCCAAGGCCGGGCACTCCGTGTACTTCGAGCGGCCGGAGATCTTCAACCGGCTGGTGGGGGAATTCTTGGGAGAAGGCGCCTAAGAGCGCGCGTCCGCGTTTGATTTTGATCGACGGTCGTCGCGAGCGACGACCTCTATGAGGATATGGACTACATCTCCACGTACGCCGGCAAGCAGCCGGAGGCGGTCGCCCTCATCGAGGGGGAGCGTCGACTGACGTGGGCGGCGCTGCTCGAGCGCCGCAATCGCCTCGCCTCCGCGTTGCGCGGCTTCGGCATCGGCCGCGGCGACAACGTCATCGTGTACGAGGTGAACTCGCTGGACTGCATGATCGCGCCCGCTGCGGTGCGGTCCACCGGCGCGGTCGCGGCGCCGATGAACCATCGGCTCACCGCCGAGGAGGTCGCCTACATCCTCGACAACGCGGACGCTGCCGTGGTGTTCGTGGGCGACGCGTTCCTCGGCATCGCGGACGCGGTGCGCCGGGATGCCGCCAAGGTGCGCCACTGGATCACCATGGGGCCGGAGCGCCGCCCGTGGGCTCACGCCCTCGAGGACCTCGTCGCCCAGGGCTCGCCCGAGACCGTCCCGGAGGATCCGGAGCTCGGACTGGGTGGCTCCATGATCTACACCGGCGGCACCACCGGCCGGCCGAAGGGGGCCATCCGCGGCGCGGTGGATCCCCAGGTGACCATGCGCTTCCTGAAGGCGCTGGATCTGGCCGAGCCCCACGTCCATCTCGCCGCCGGGCCGCTCTATCACTCCGCCCCCGGCTCGTTCGCCAACACCACCCTCCTCTTCGGTGGCCAGGTCGTCGTCATGCGGAAGTTCGACGCCGAGGAGGCGCTGCACGCGATCCACACGCATCGCTGCACGAGCACGTTCATGGCGCCCACGCTGGTGAAGCGCATCGTGGACCTACCCGCCCACGTCCGCGCGCGCTACGACGTGTCGTCGATGAAGGTGCTCGTGGTGGCGGCCGCGCCCTGCCCCATGCGGGTCAAGGAGCAGGCGATGCAGTACTTCGGGCCCACGCTCTACGAGTTCTACGGCTCCACCGAGCTCAGCGTGAACACGATTCTTCGGCCCGAGGACGTGCTCCGGAAGCCGGGCTCCTGCGGACGCGCTGCGCCCGGCATCGAGCTGGCCATCCTGGACGACGCGGGCGCGCCCGTGCCGGTCGGCGAGCCCGGCGAGCTCTACGTGCGCCGCTACGCGGGAGTCTTCGACGGCTACTACAAGAACCCCGGCGCCACGCGCGAGACGCAACGTGGCGACTGGCTCTCCGTGGGCGACGTCGCCTATGTGGACGCCGAAGGCTTTTACTACATCTGCGACCGCAAGCGCGACATGATCATCTCGGGTGGCGTGAACATCTACCCCGCCGAGATCGAGGACGCGCTCCATCGCCATCCCGACGTCGAGGACGTGGCGGTGTTCGGCGTGCCCGACGAGGAATGGGGCGAGCGTGTACACGCCGCGGTACAGCCCCGCGCCGGCGCGCGGCTCTCCGCCGAGCAGATCATCCGCTTCGCGCGGGAGCACCTCGCCGACTACAAGGCGCCGCGCGAGGTGTCCTTCCACCCCCAGTTCCCGCGCGACGCCGCGGGCAAGCTGATCAAGCGCGTGCTTCGCGAGCCCTACTGGGCCGGGCGCACCACCCGCATATGACCGCTCGGCGAGAAGCGGCGGACATCACGCGCGCGGTGGCGGGACAGACCCTCTGCGCGATGTTCCAGGCGCAGGCGGCGGCGCAGGGCGACGCGCCGGCGCTCCACACCAGGCGGGACGGCGCCTGGCGGGCGGTGTCGTGGCGCGAGTACGCCCGGCGCGTGGAGGCAGCGGCGCTGGCCCTCATGACCGACGGGCTTGCGCCCGGCCAGGCGGTGGCGCTGCTCTCCGGCACGCGGGAGGAGTACAACATCGCCGACCTGGGCGTCACCCACGCCGGCGGCATCCCGGTCACCCTCTACCAGAGCCTCGCGCCCGGTCAGGTCGCCTACATCGTGGCGCATGCCGAGGCCGTGCTCGCGTTCGCCGAGAACGCGGCCCAGGCGGAGAAGCTCCTCGCGATTCGCGCCGAGATCCCGCTCGTCCGGCGGCTCATCGTGTTCGAGGGCGCCGAGAGTCTACGCGGCGACGCGCGCGCCGCCGGGTGGGTGGTCGCGTGGGACCAGTGGCTCGCGGGCGGCGATGCGGCCCGGCAGTCCGGCGCGAGCGCCTTCACGGCGCGCTGGCAGGCGGTGAAGCCCGAGGCGGTGGCCACCTACATCTACACCTCCGGCACCACGGGGCCGCCCAAGGGGGCCGTCCTGACTCACGGCCAGGTCTGCTGGGCGCAGGAGGCCGGGCATCGTCTCGTCCCCACCGAGCCGGGCTATCGGTCCGTCGGCTATCTCCCCATGGCCCACGTCGCCGAGCGCGGCATCTCGCTGTGGGGCGCCATCCGCGCCGCGCGCAGCGTCTACTTCTGCCCCGCCATCGAGCGTCTGGGCGAGACGCTCCTCGACGCACGCCCGCACCTCTTCTTCGCGGTCCCGCGCATCTGGGAGAAAATGCACGCCGCGCTCACCGCCGGCCTCGCCGCCGAGCCCGATGTCGCGAAGCGCGAGGCCGCGCGGCAGGCGCTTGCCGCCGCGACGCGCGCCGTCGCGCTCGAGCAGGCGGGCCAGCCGGTGCCCCCGGCGCTCGCCGAGGCGCGGGCACGCGCGGACGCCGCGCTCTTCGTGCATCTCCGGCGCCGCCTCGGCCTCGACGAGGCCAAGCTCACCGCGAGCGGCGCCGCCCCCATCGGCGCCGATGTCCTGCGCTTCTTCCATGCCATCGGCCTCCCCATCCTCGAGGTCTACGGTCAGACCGAGGGCTGCGGCATCGCCAGCATCAACCGGCCGGACCGCGCGCGCATCGGCAGCGTGGGCCTCGCGTATCCGGGCGTGGAGGTGCGGCTGGCCGAGGACGGCGAGATCCTCCTGCGCGGCGGCAACGTCTTCTCGGGCTACCACAAGGAGCCTGCCCTCAGCGCGGAGACGGTGGACGCGGACGGCTGGCTCCATTCCGGTGACATCGGCGCCCTCGACGCGGACGGCTTCGTCTCCGTGGTGGACCGGAAGAAAGACATCATCATCACCGCGGGCGGCAAGAACATCACGCCGTCCAACATCGAGAACGCGCTCAAGCGCCAGGACCTGATCAGCCAGGCCATGGTGGTGGGCGACCGGCGCCCGTATCTCACGGCGTTGCTGACGCTCGATGAACCCGCCGCGCGCCTCTGGGCCAAGCGTCAGGGCCTAGACGCGCTCGACTGGGCGGGGCTGATCGCCCATCCGGCGCTGGAGGCCGAGGTGCAGCGCGAGGTCGACGCGGGCAACGGCGAGTTCTCAAGAGTCGAGCAGGTGAAGCGCTTCACCATCCTGCGCGACGAGTGGTCCCCCGCGACCGAGGAGCTCACGCCCACGCTCAAGGTGAAGCGCAAGGTCGTGCGTGCCAAGTATGGCGACGCGATCGAGGCCATGTACACGGAGGGCGTCTGATGCCGTCGCTGACGAATCGTGTCGCGCTGGTCACCGGCGCCGCCTCGGGCATCGGCCGCGCGGCGGCCCTGGCCTTCGCGCGCGAGGGCGCGCGTGTCGCCGTGTCCGACGTGGCCGCCGAGGGGGGCGACGAGACCGTGCGCCTCATCAAGGCCGCGGGGGGCGAGGCGTGCTTCATCCGCGCCGACGTCGCGCGCGAGGCGGACGTCACCGCCATGGTGGACGAGACGGTGCGGCGCCTGGGCCGCCTCGACTACGCCTTCAACAATGCCGGCATCCCCGGCGAGCAGGCCCGCACCGCCGACTACGGCGCCGAGACCTGGGCCCAGGTCCTCGCCGTGAACCTCACCGGCGTCTGGCTCTGCATGAAGGCCGAGATCCCGCGCATGCTCGCCCAGGGCGGTGGGGCGATCGTGAACACGGCCTCGGTGGCCGGGCTCATGGGATTTCCCCGCCACGCGGCCTACGCCGCGAGCAAGCACGCGGTCATCGGTCTCACCAAGACCGCGGCGCTCGAGTACGCGCGCGAGGGCATCCGCGTCAACGCGGTGTGCCCGGGCTACATCCGCACGGGCATGACCGGCCCCTTCCTGGCCCGCGACCCCGGGCTCGAGGAGCGTGTCACCCGCATCGAGCCAATTGGCCGAATTGGCAGGCCGGAAGAGATCGGCGAGGCGGTGGTCTGGCTCTGCTCCGACGCCGCCTCCTTCGTGACGGGCCAGGCCATTCCGGTGGACGGCGGGCTCACCGCCCGCTAGCTGTGAAGTCTCACGAGGTTCGTTGCAGGGGGGTTGTCCATCCAGGGGCTCTCAACGAAGCTGGACGCTGCCAAGCACTCCAGATCGCTGAGGAGGATCCCCGGATGAACATCCACAAGAATGCCCGATTGACGCTGCGAGGTCGAGAGGACGTCGTTCGGCGGGTGACCGAGCTGGGTCACTCCGCGCGGCAGGTCGCCCGGGCTCTGCATACCACCGACACCACGGTCCGGAAGTGGGTGGCGCGCGCGGTGGCGGGCGAGAGCCTCGCGGATCGCAGCTCCCGCCCCCAGCACAGCCCGCAGACGACGGCCCCGGCGCTGGTGCTGCGCATCCCAGTCCTGCGTCAGCAGCGGCGGACGTGTGGCGAGATCGCGGCGCAGGTGGGCGTGAGTCGGACGACGGTGGCGCGCATCGTGGGGCGGTGCGGCTGGGCGCGACTGCACGTACTGGAGCTGCCCCCGACCGCGCGCCGCTACGAGCGGGCCCAGCCCGGCGCACTGCTGCACCTGGACACCAAGAAGCTGGGGCGCATTGTGCGCCCCGGCCATCGGGTCACCGGCGATCGGCGCGACACCGTCGCCGGGGCCGGCTGGGAGTTGGGCCATATGGCGGTCGACGATGCCTCGCGCGTGGCCGTCGGGGAAGTCTTGCCCGATGAGCGCGGCGGCACCGCCGCCGGCTTTCTCCCGCGCACCGTCCGGGGCCTGCGCCGGCTCGGGGTGCGCGTGGCCGCGGTGATGACGGACAACGGCGCCGGGTATCGCTCGCGGCGCTTCCGGGCCACCTGTCAGCGGCTCGGCCTGCGCCATTTCTTCACCCGGCCCTATACCCCGCGGACCAACGGCAAGGTCGAGCGCTTCATCAAGACCGCCTTGCTCGAGTGGGCCTATGCGCGCCTGTACCACCACTCCGACGAGCGCCGCCGCGCCCTGGCCCTCTGGCTCCATCACTACAACTGGCATCGTCCCCACACGAGCTTCGGCGGTCGACCCCCCATCACCCGGGTCCCGACTGCAACGAACCTCGTGAGACTTCACAGCTAGCCGGCGTCGCGTGATCGTCAGCATCGCCCGGGAGTCTCCCCGCCAGACGGAGATCGTGGGCCTGGTGGAGGAGCTGGATACCTACCTGGGCTCGCTCTATCCCGCCGAGAGCAACCATCTGCTGGACGTCGACAGCCTGGCTCAGCCCGATGTCCGCTTCCTCGTGGCGCGGCGTGACGGCGAGGCCCTGGGCTGTATCGCGCTGCGCGTGGATGCCGAGAACTGGGGCGAGGTGAAGCGGCTCTACGTGTCGCCGCGGGCGCGGGGCCTGGGCCTCGGCCGCCGGCTCCTGGAGGCGCTGGAGGCCCAGGCCCGGCAGGAGCGCCTGGCCCTGCTCCGCCTGGAGACGGGCGTCCATCAGCCCGAGGCGCTCGGCCTCTTTCGCGCCGCCGGCTTCCGCGAGATCCCGGCGTTCGGCGCCTATGCCCCCGACCCGCTCAGCGTGTTCATGGAGAAGGCGCTTCCCGTCGCCGATCGGTCAGCCGATTGAGCGGCGACACGATGGTGAGCCCGCCGTCCAGGACCAGGGTCTGTCCGGTGAGGAATGAGGCCGCGTCCGAGGCGAGAAAGGCGACCAGTCCGGCCACGTCGTCCACCGTCCCGAGCCGGCGCACCGGGGTGGCCGCTGCGAGCTCGGCGATGGCCTCCCCGTAGTCGCGCCCCAGTCCCTGCTCGATGTAGTAGCGCGACGAGGCCGTCTCGACGAACCCGGGATTGACGCCGTTCACCGTGATGCCGCGCGGACCCAGCTCGAGGGCCAGCGCGCGCACCAGGCTCTCCATACCGGCCTTGGCGGCGCCCAGCACGCCATGGCCGTCCATCGCCTGGAAGCTGTCGATGCCGGAAATCACGACGATGCGCCCCGGGCCCGCCATGAGCCGCGTCGCCGCCTGCACCGCGGCGACGAAGCTCTCGAGCGAGATCGCGAACGTGCGGCGGAGGTTGTGGGGCTTCTGCTCCAGCATGGGGCGGAACGCGGTCGCCGCCGCGCTCGCGACCAGGATGTCCACATGGCCCAGCGCCGCGCCGATGCGCTCGAAGGCGGGCGCCACTGCCTCGGGCTCGGCGAGCTCGAGCGGCACCGCGAGGGCTCGGCGGCCCAGCTCCTCCAGCTCCGCGACGGCGGCGCGCGCCTGTTCCGCGTCCCGACGATAGGTGATCGCGCAGTCGGCGCCGTCGGCGGCCAGCCGTCGCGCGATGGCGCGTCCGATCCCACGCGAGCCGCCCGTCACCACCGCCACGCGTCCGCGCAGAGAGGTCACGAGGCAGGAGCCTAGCGGGGCCGGCCGGGGTGGGTCAAGCGCAGCCGCGCGGGCTGCGCTATGCTGCCCTCATGCCGTACATCAGCGAGCCCGCGGGCGACGAGCTCCCCGAGCAGGCGCGCCGGCAGCGGGAGAAGCTCCGCGAGCAGATGGGCTACGTGCCCAACTACGCGAAGCTCTTCGGCCACCGCCCGGACGTCCTCGCCGCCTGGGGCCAGCTCATCGCCGCCATCCGCGGCCACATGGAGCAACGCCGTTACGAGCTCGTGACGATCGCCGCGGCGCGCGCGCTCAACTCCAGCTACTGACAGCTCGCTCACAGCAGCGTGCTGCTGGACGCGGGCGCCTTCACCGAGGCGCAGCTCTGCGAGGTCGCCCGCGCGTACGAGCGGGCCGGCCTCGCCCCCGCCGAAGTGGCGATGATGGCCTTCGCCCAGCAGGTTGTGCGCGATGCGTCCGCGGTCACCGCGGAGGATGTGGAGGGTTTGCGCCGCCACGGCCTCGACGACGACGAGATCCTCGACGTGGTCACGGCCGCCGCGGCCCGCTGCTTCCTGAGCAAGACATGCGACGGGGTGGGCGCGCAGCCTGACCCCGTCTTCGAGCGTCTGAGCCCCGCCCTGCGACAGATCCTGGTCACGGGGCGGCCGATCCAACCTTCGCGCTAGCGAGAACCCCTCAGGCCCGCCACTCGCGCGGGCCGTCGTCGGTGAAGCCGCACTGCTCGCACGGGCTGAAGAAGTGCGCGGCCGGCGGCATGGCCACCGCCAGCCGCAGCGAGCGCTCCGCGCCGTCGGTCCGGATGTGGTGGACGGTGCCGCGCGGCACCCACACGAGGTCGCCGGCCCCCGCGTGGAGCACGGTGCCGCCCGTGAGCTCCCAGATGAGACGGCCCGCCATCACCACCCACCACTCGTCGAAATCACGATGCCAGTGCGGGCGATTGCCCGTGCCCGCGGGACTCGAGATCAGCGTGACGAGCTGCCGCTCGTCCGCGATCACGCGCTTGGCCCAGGCGCCCGGTCCCAGCTCCGCGGACAGCTCGGCCACCCGCGTGTGGAGGACGTTGGGCCAGGTCGCGCGCGCGGCGGTGGGCGGGATCGGCCCCTCGACGACGTGGCTGATGGCGATGGACTCGGTCATGGGTGGGCGATCTCCTGTGGGCTGCCTAGTAGGGCAGGCTCTCTCGGCCCAGGAGCTCCCGGGCCACGACCATCTTCATGATCTCGGCGGTGCCGTCGCCGATCTCGAGTCCCATCACGTCCCGCATGCGCCGCTCGAACGGCAGCTCGTCGGTATAGCCATAGTGGCCGTGAAGGAGCAGGCACTGATGAATGGTGTCGACGGCGAGCCGCGGCGCCCACCACTTCACCATCGCGGCCTCCTTGGTGCACGGGGCGCCGCGGTCGGCCAGCCAAAGGGCGCGCAGGCAGAGGCCCCGCGCCGCCTCCACCAGCGTCGCCGCCTCGGCGAGCGGGAACGTCACGCCCTCGAAGCGGGCCAGCGGCCGCCCGAACGCCTGGCGCTCCTTGACGTAGGACATGGTTTCCTCGAGGGACGCCTCGGCGCCACCCAGGCACGCCAGAGAGATCAGCGCGCGGTTGAAGTCGAAACCGCGCATGACCTGGCGAAAGCCCGTGCCCTCCCCGCCCAGGAGATGCGCGCGCGGCAGGCGCACATGGTCGAAGGCGAGGACGGCGCGGCCGATGGCACGCGAGCCCATGTCGCGGAGCGGGCTCCGCGCCACGCCCGGCAGGTCGAGCGGCACCAGGAAGGCGGAGATGCCGCGGGCTCCGCCCTCGCCGGTGCGCGCGAACACGATGGCCGCATGCGCCGCCATGCCCAGGCTGATGCCGGACTTCTCGCCGGTGAGCACCCAGCCCTCGCCGTCGCGCTCCGCGCGGCAGCTCAGACGTCCGGCGTCCGAGCCGGCCGAGGGCTCGGTGAGGGCGAGCGCGATCACCGCTTCGCCGCGCGTCATCGGGGGCAGCCACCGCTCGCTGAGCGCGCGGTCGCCCTGCGCGCCCAGGATCTCGGCGGCGAGCACCGAGAGCTGAATGCCGTAGGTACAGGAGAGATCGCCGCGCCCGATCTCCTCCATCGCGAGGCCTACCGTGACGAGATCAGTCTCCTGTCCGCCCAGCGCCGCCGGGACCCGCAGCCCGAGGAGTCCGAGGGCGCCCATCGCGCTCCACGCGTCGGCCGGGAACACGCCGGCGCGGTCCCATTCGCCGCTCCGCGGCGCCAGCTCGCGCTGGGCGAAGGCGCGCAGCGTCCGCACCAGCGTCTCCTGCTCCGGCTCGAGGGCGAAGTCGAGCGCCACTTCAGTGCGCCTCGTCACCTGCCGCCGCGGCCGCCGCCGCCGCGCCGTTCTCGAGAATGCTGCGCGCGATGTAGGAGGGCTCCGCCGCGGCGCGGGCGGCGAGGAGCTCGGCCTTGAGCGCCAGCGCCTCCCCCGCGAACGCGCGGCCGCCGCCGTCGAGCACGAAGTCCACCAGGTGCAGCGCCCGCTGCGCCTCGCCCGAGCCGGCGCGCGCGCGCGCCCGCGCCAGGAGTGCGCGCTCGCCCGCCAGGCCCACCACGTCCGCCGCGATCTCGGCCGCGGGCGAGGGGAAGAGATGGGCGGCATTGCCGTCGAACCAGCCGTGATAGCGGCGGAGTATCCCGTGCACGATGAAGGTCGGGCAGCCGTATGTCGGCGCGAGATACGGCCGCGCGGCGAGATCGGTGGGCAGCGCCGTGACCTCACGCAGGATCGTCTCCGGCCACATGCCGGCGTTGAGCCGGCGCACCACCTCGTCGTGGAGCCAGCGAAGCGCCCGCGCGGTGTCGAGGCAGGCCTCGCGCACGGTGTCGCCGCCGAGGAGGCCCGGCCCGTGCCCCGGCGCCATCGCTACGGGCGCCTTCGCGGCGATGGCCTCGAGGGCCTCCGCCCACTCGACCTCGTAGCGCTGCACCTTGAACGGATTGCCGATGTTCGGGCAGGACCAAAGGAAGAGGTCGCCCGCGCAGGCCACGTGCCGCTCGGGGATCCATACCCAGGTGGCGTCATCGGTCTCGCCCTTGGCGTGAGTCAGCTCGAGGGTGAGCCCGCCCGCGCGGAGCTCCATGCGGTCGCGGTAGGTCAGATCCGGATAGTGGAACCGCTCGGCGCCGATGATCCGCCGCCCCGCCGGCACACGGAACTGGATGCGGTTGATGTGCTCGGTGTAGCCGGCCATCTCGCGATAGCGGTCGAAGCGCTTAGGCACCGCCTCGTGCGCGACGATGACGGGACGCGGACGGCCCCGCCGCTCGGCCTCCTCGAGCAGCGCCCAGACTCCGAACGCGTGGTCCAGGTGTCCGTGCGTGTAGATCACGTAGCGGATGGGAGCGTCCGAGAGGCTGCGAATCATCTCGACGAGCCTCGGACCGCGCGCGTGCACGCAGGTGTCCACGACGATGAGCCCGTCGCCGGTGTCGATGCAGGTCGCGTTGCCGAACAGCGGGAGCAGGTGCACGCCCTCGGCGAGGCGCTCGGGCGCGTCCTGCGTGTGAAAGATCCCGTCCACCGCGGCATCGTGTCACGCGCCGGTGTGGGCGTCAACTTGACCGCCGGGTGCACTCCGGCTAAGGTCGGCCCACGATGACGCGGCTCCGCGCGGGCGCGCTCGCCGGCCTGGGCCTTGTCGTGGCGCTGGGCGCCACGCTGGGTCCGGCGCCCGCTCCGAGCGCGGCGCCGGGCGCCAGCCTCGTCGTGCACATCCCCGACGCGCTCGCCATGCTGGTGGTCGGGCTGCTCGCGCTGTCCCTGTTGCTGTTCTTCTCGCTGCAGCGACGTCCCCGCCCCCTCGACGAGTCGGCCGAGCTCATGCGGGAGGCGCGCCCTCAGCGCCGCGCCGCTCTGGTCGCGCTGCCGTTCGTGCTGCTGATCACCATCCTCGCCTGCTACACCTGGGCACGCTGGACGCCGGGCGGCGGCCACCCGCTGGAGGCGCCGCTGGCCGCGCTCGCGGGATTCCTGGACCTCCTGGCGCATGCGCGCAAGCCGCCCACGTCGGTGCCGTTCTACGACTACGCGCTGGGACTTCTGATCCTCCTCGTGGCGCTCGCGACGTGCGTGCTGTTGCTGTTCGTGGTCTTCGCCGAGCGCCTGCTCCGGTGGCGGACACGGGGCCGGCGCGACGCGAGCCCGCTCGCCGTCGCCGTCGAGGAGAGCCTGGAGGATCTGCGCGCGCAGCGGGACGTGCGGGCGGCGATCATCGGCGCCTACCGGCGTTTCGAGCTGGCGCTGGCCGCGGCGCGCATGCCACGCGCGGCCTGGCAGACGCCGGCCGAGTTCATGCGGGTCGCCTTGACCCAGGTGGCGGTACCGGCGCCGGCGGTTCGCCGCCTCACCACCTTGTTCGAGCTCGCCCGCTTCAGCGACCGGCCGCTGGGCACGGATGCCCGTGACGACGCGTGCGACTGCCTGGACGCCGTGCGCGCCGCCCTGGACACCGAGTCGTCCCTTCCCGAGCCGTCCCGTGCGCGCTGATCGCGACGCGCTGGTGGTGACCGCGCGCTGCGCGGTGCTGGGCGGGCTCGTGCTGCTGCTCGCCGTCCCGGTGTACGTCTACCTCGAGGCGCCGTGGCGCGCGGTCGTTCCGCGCCTCGCCGCTGCCGGCGTGCTCGGCATCGTGCTGCTCGAGCTGCGCGCGGCCCTGGCCCAGCGCCTCGCGCGCCACCCGGCCTCGGCGCTCGACGCGGCCCGCGTCCCGGCGCCCGCCGAGACCGCCACTTCCCTGCGGCTTCGGGAAACCGCCGCGGGCCTGCGCGCCGCGCGGCGCAGCCGTCGGCACTTCGAGCAGGTCCTCTGGCCGCGCCTCCAAACCCTCGCCACCAAGCCCCTCACGCCACCGCCCACCCGCCGCGGCCGCGGGCCAAGCCTGGCTGGGTTGCGCGCCGTCATCGCAGCGCTCGAGTCCCAGCGATGAAGATCGCCGCCGTCGCCGAGCGGGCGCGCGAGATCGTGGCGACCCTCGGTCGCATCATCGTGGGGAAGGACGCGGTGCTCGAGCGCATCGTGGCCGGGGTGCTCGCGAACGGCCACGTCCTCATCGAGGACTACCCGGGGCTCGCCAAGACCCTCATCGCGCGCCTGCTCGCCCAGGCGCTGGACCTCGGCTTTCGGCGCATTCAGTTCACGCCGGATCTACTCCCGAGCGACATCACCGGCAGCTTTCTCTACGACCAGGGCGCCGGCCGCTTCGAATTCCGCCCGGGCCCGGTGTTCACAAACCTGCTGCTCGCCGACGAGATCAACCGCGCCACCCCCAAGACCCAGGCCGCCTTGCTCGAGGCCATGCAGGAGGCCCAGGTCACCGTGGAAGGGCAATCCTTCCCGCTGACCCTCCCATTCCTCGTCATCGCCACCCAGAACCCCATCGAGTTCGAGGGCACGTATCCCCTTCCTGAAGCCCAGCTCGATCGCTTCCTCATGCGGGTCGCCGTCGGGTATCCCGAACCGGAAGCGGAGCGTGACATCCTGCGCGGCCGGCGTGAGCGGCGCACCGATGCGGCCAGCGTGCCCCAGCTGGTGACGCGCATCGAGCTCCTCGCGATGCAGGAAGCCCTCGAGGACGTCTTCGTGAGCGACGCCATCGAGCGCTACATCGTGGCCCTGGCCCAGGCAACGCGCGCCGACGCCCGCGTAGCCCTCGGCGCCTCGCCGCGCGGCGCGCTCGCGTTGCTCAAGCTCTCCCGCGCCGAGGCGGCCCTGCGCGGACGGGAATTCGTCCTGCCCGACGACGTCAAGGCAATGGCGGAGCCCGCCCTGGCCCACCGCCTCGTGCTGCGCCCCGAGCTCTGGGTCTCGCGCATCACGCCGGCGCAGGTGGTGGAGGGTCTGCTCCAGCAAGTGCCCGCGCCCGCCGCCGAGCCGTCGTGACCTGGCGCCCCACCACCCTCAACCTCTCGCTGGCCACGCTGCTGGGCTGGGCGCTGCTCCTCGGCGTGCTGGGCGGGCGCGCCGAGCTGATCGTGGCCGCCGTGCCGCTGGTCGTCGCCCTTGCCGCCGGGCGCCGCCCTCGGCCGGCGGCCGCGGACTGGCAGGTGGCCCGTCACGTTTCGCGCGATCGCCTGGTCGAAGGCGAGCGCGTGACCGTCACGGTGACGCTGCGCGCGTCCGGTCGACGCGAGGTGGTGGAGCTCTATCAGCCCCTCCCGCCCCATGTCCGGCTCGCCGAGGGACGGCACCACGCCTTCGTCGTGGCGGGCGAGCATCGCGAGGTCCGCTGGTCCTTCGAGCTGAGCTGCGCGGGTCGGCAGCGCCTGCGCCTCGGAGACCTGCACCTCCGGCGCTGGGAGCCGCTGGGGCTTGCCGCCGCCGAATCGGTGGACCACGCGATCTCCGACGTCTCCGTCTATCCTCACGTCACGCCGCTTCGCCGGCCCCCGAGCCCCGCGCGCACTCAGACCTATGTGGGCCATCACGTCTCCCCCGCGCAGGGCGAGGGCATCGAGCCCGGCGACATCCGCCCCTTCGTTCCCGGCGATCAGGTGCGCCACGTGAACTGGCGCGCGACGCTGCGGCTCGGCGCGCTGCACGTGACCCAGCACCATCGGGAGCGCAATGCCGACGTCGTGCTCCTGCTCGACACGCTCGCCGACGTCGGCCCGCCCGGCGACTCCGCGGTGGATCGCGCGGTGCGGGGCGCGGCGAGCCTGGCCGCCGCCTATCTGGCCAGAAAGGACCGTGTGGGGCTCATCGAGTACGGCGGCATCCTGCGCCAGGTGCGGCCGGCGGCGGGCCGCGCCCACTGGGAGCGGCTGCTCGACACGCTGGCACGCGCCTCGGTGGTGTTCACCTACGTGGCGCGGGATCTCGAGCGCATTCCGCCGCGCGTGCTCCCGCCCCAGGCGCTCGTGATCGCGCTGAGCCCGCTCCTCGACGGGCGCTTCCTCGGCGCGGCGACCGACCTCGCCGCGCGGGGCTTCGATCTGCTCCTCGTCGCGGTGTCGCCGATCGCCGCGGCTCGCGCCCTCGCGGGGGGTGGCGCGGTGACCGACCTCGCGGCCCGGCTCTGGGCCCTGGAGCGCCGCGCGGAGCTCGATCAGCTCCGGGCGCGCGGCCTCACGATCATCGACTGGGACGGCGTGGAGCCCCTGGAGGCGGCGCTGGCCGTCTGGCAGCGGCCGCGCCAGCGCCGGGTGCGGGCGTGACCGCGGCGCTGGCCGCCACCGCGCTCATGGCCCTGCTCGCCGGCGTCGGGCCCGCGCTCTCGCCCTGGCCCGGCGTGAGCGCGCTCGGCCTCATCGCGTTTCTCGTCGGAGGCGCGGGGACGCTGGCGCGCATAGTGCCGCTGGCCACCGCCGGTGGGGCGCTCGCGCTGATCGGCTACGCGCTCGCGCTCGGAGCCGAGCAGCCGGCCTCCCATCCGCTCGCCGGCGTGGCGATCGGGGCGGGTCTCGTGCTGCTCTTGGTCCTCACCCATCTCGCCGCGCGCACCGGCGGCGCGGCCTTCGAGCCGGCGGCGGCGCGCCTGCTGCTGTGGTCCTGGGCGCCCGTCCTGGCGGTCGGGGTGCTGGCGGCGTCCGCGCTCGTCATCGCGGGCGCCCTCGTCGCCGCCGCGCTCCGTGGCGCCTCCTTGCCGGCGGTCGTCGCCATTGCCACGCTGGGCGCGGTGGTGGCGGCGGCCGGCGTGACCGCGCTCGTGACCGCCGCCGGGCGGCCCGCGCCTTGACTTCACGGGGGCCGCCCGGCTAGGCTCGTCGCACTCCTCGCCCATGCGAATCACCGCAGTCCGCGCCTCCTGGCTTCGCGCCCCGATTCCTGCCGCCGCCGCCCACGTCAGCGACTTCGGCCGGAACGATTCGTTCAACATGTGCCTGGTCGAGATCGACACCGACGCGGGCATCACCGGGCTGGGGGAGGCCAAGGCCGCGGTCGGCAACCTCGGCAACTATGCCGCCATCGTCACGCTGATCCGGGAGGAATTCGCGCCGCTCCTGCTCGGCCGTGACCCGCGCGACATCACGGGAGCCTGGGACCTCCTCTACAACGGCACGCGGGCCCACTACGCCGCGCGGGAGGGGCGCACGTTCCCCACCATCGGCCGTCGGGGCGTCACGCTGTCCGCGGTATCCGGCGTCGACATCGCGCTCTGGGACATCCTCGGCCGCTCCCTCGACGTGCCGCTCTGGCGCCTCATGGGCGGGCGGTATCGCGACCGCGTTCCCGCGTACGCTTCGGGAGGCTGGGCGCCGGTCGGCGGCATCGGCAAGCAGATGCTCCAGTACGTCGAGCGCGGTCACCGTGCGGTGAAGATGCGCGTCGGGCTGCAGGACGCGAGCGTGGACGACTCCGCGGCCCGCGTCGCGGAGGCGCGCGAGACGCTCGGGTCCGGCGTGGGCATCATGGTGGACGCTCACGGCACGTGGAGCGTGCGCGAGGCCCAGCGCTTCGCGCGCAAGGTCGAGGCGTACGATCTCGCATGGCTCGAGGAGCCGGTGTCGCCGGACAACCTCGCCGGCCAGGCGGAGGTGCGCGCGGCCACCGACATCCCGATCGCCGCCGGCGAGAGCGAGCAGACGCGCTTCGCATTCCGCGAGATGCTCGACGCCCGCGCGGTCGACATCCTGCAGCCGGACCCCGCCATCGCGGGTGGGATCACCGAGGTGCGGACGATTGCGGGGCTGGCCGCGAGCCAGGGGCTCACGATGGCGCCGCATCTCTGGGGCTCGGCCATCCTCTTCGCCACCGGCCTGCATCTCTGCGTCTCCACGCCGTGCGCGACCATCCTCGAGTACTCACGCGGCCACAACCCGCTCCTGAACGACCTGGTCGAGGAAGAGATTGCCTTCGCGGACGGCCACGTCCTCGCCCCAACCGGACCCGGCCTCGGCCTCACGCTCCGGCGTGACTTCGTGGAGCGCGTCCGGGTGGCGGTCTGAGCGCGGCGATGGCCGGTCTGCGCATCCTCGTGACCGGCATGAGCGGTCTCATCGGCACCGCGCTCCGCCGCCGCCTGGAGGGCCGCTATGCGCTTCGGGCGTTGAACCGGCGGGACCTCCCCGGGGTGGAGTGCCATCGCGGCGACATCGCGGATCTCGAGCAGATCCAGCCCGCGTTTCGTGACGTGGAGATCGTGGTGCACCTGGCCGCCGCGGCGGGCGGCGCGGTGCCGTGGGAGCGGATCCACCGTGACAATCTCGTGGGCACCTACCACGTCTTCGAGGCCGCGCGCCGCGCGGGGGCGCGGCGGGTGATCTTCGCGTCGAGCGGCGCGACCGTGACGGGCTACGAGCTCGAGGCGCCCTACGCCAACCTGGTCGGCGGGCAGTACGACGGGCTCACCACCTGGCCGATGCTCACCCACGAGGCGCCCGTGCGGCCGGCCGCGCTCTACGGGGTGAGCAAGGTGTACGGCGAAGCGCTGGGCCGCCAGTACGCGGACGAGCACGGTCTCTCGGTGCTCTCGATCCGCATCGGGCGCGTGAAAGCGGAGGACCGCCCCACCACCCCGCGCGACTTCTCCGTTTGGCTCAGCCAGAGGGACGTGGTCCAGATTCTCGAGCGCGCCATCGAGGCGCCGGCCGCCCTCCGCCACGGCATCTTCTTCGCCGTCTCGGACAATCGCTGGAGCTATCGCGACCTCGAGCACGCCCGCCGGGTGCTGGGCTACGTGCCCCAGGATCGCGCCGAGGATCATCGCTGATGCCCGTCGTCCGGTCCTATCTGGCCGACCACGCCGTCGCCCTCCGTGACAAACCGGCGGTGATCGATGACCGGCCGGGCGCCGCCGTCACCACGTGGACGTGGAGCGAGCTGAACCGGCAGGCCAACCGGCTCGCCCACGTGCTGCTGGGTTTCGGCGTGAAGCCGGGCGAGAAGGTGGTCTGGTGCGGGCCAAACTCGCCCGGCGTGCTGCGCGTGATCCACGCGCTGCCCAAGATCGGCGCGGTGATGGTGCCGCTCAACTACCGCTTCACCTCGGACGAGGCCGCCTACGTCATCGGCAACTCCGACGCGACGGTGGTGTATGCCGACGCCGAGCAGGCCGGGCTGCTGGCGCGCATCCGCCACGCCGTGCCGCAGGTGCGCCACATCATCGTGTTCGGCGGCCCGGCGGGACCCGGGATGCTCGCGAGCGACGCCCTCCTCGCGCGCGCCGCCGAGACCGAGCCCGAGGTGGACGTGCCGCTGGGCACGCCGGCGAGCATGCTGTATACTTCCGGCACTACCGGACGGCCGAAGGGCGCGGTGCGGCTGCCCACCGACCCGAGTCAGGCCCGGCCTCTGCTGGAAGTGTGCGGCAACCGGCCCGAGGACATCTACATCACCACCGGCCCGCTCTATCATTCCGGCCCGCTCGGCTACATGGGCCTCGGCCAGCGCCTGGGCAACACCGTGGTCCTGCAGCGGCGCTTCGATCCCGAGGACTGGCTACGGCTGGTGGCGATGTATCGCGTGAGCATGACCTTCTCCGCGCCCGCGCCGATCCGGATCATCTGCGCCTTGCCCGACGACGTGAAGCGCCGCTACGACGTATCCAGCATGAAGCGCATGGTCGCCAACGCGGCCCCGTGGTCGATGGCCCTCAAAGAAGCCTACATGCGCGACTTCGGCGAGGAGTCGCTGTGGGAGGTGTACGGCTCCACGGAACTGGGCGTGGACACCGTGCTCGGTCCGGGCGATCACCGCAAGCGGCCCGGGTCCTGCGGGCGGGCACTGCCGAGCGTGGAGATCCGTCTCTTCGCCGAGGACGGTCACGAGATCACCGAGCCCGAGGTGCCGGGTGAGGTGTTCGTGAAGAGCCCCAACACCTTCGTCGGCTACTACAAGGCGGAGGCCGCCACCGGCGCCGCGCGGCGTGGAGACTTCGCCTCGGTGGGTGACGTCGCCTATCGCGACACCGACGGCTTCTACTACATCTGCGATCGCAAGAGCGACATGATCATTTCCGGCGGGATGAACATCTACCCCGCCGAGATCGAGGCCGTGCTCGAGCGCCATCCCGACATCGCCGACGTGGCGGTGTTCGGCATCCCCAGCGAAGAGTGGGGGGAAAGCGTCCACGCGGTGGTGGTCGCGCGCCCCGGACGCGCGCTCGCCCCGGAGGACGTCATGACGTTCGCGCGCAAGGACCTGGCCGGCTACAAGACGCCGCGCTCGGTGACCTTCGCCGCGGAGATTCCGCGGACCGGCTCCGGGAAGATCCTCAAGCGCGTCCTGCGCGAGCCCTTCTGGCAGGGGCGCCGCGCGCGCGTGTCGTGAAAGGAGCCCCCATGAAGCGCCTCATGCTCGTCGCCCTCGTCCTGTCGTTCTTCGCCATGCCCGCGCTCGCCCAGGAGACCCCGCGCCCGGGCGGCGTGCTGAAGGCGGCCATGATCGGCGAGCCGCCCTCGCTGGACCTTCACTGGACCACCGCGGTGATCACCCAGCAGATCACGTGGCACATCTACGAAACCCTCTACACCTACGACAAGAATCTGCAGCCGGTCCCCATGCTCGCGGAGAGCCACACGGTAACGGATGGTGCGCGCCGCTACACCATCACCCTTCGGAAGAACGTCAAGTTCCACAACGGCAAGGAGATGACGTCGGCCGACGTGGTGCCCTCGCTCCAGCGCTGGGGAAAGATGTCCACCACCGGCAAGGCCCTCTGGAAGAGCGTGGAAGCGGTGGAGGCCAAGGACCCCTACACCGTGATCATCCACCTCAAGGAGCCGTCGGGCTCCCTCCTCTTCGGCCTCGGTAGCCCCAACAACGGCGCCGCCATCTATCCCAAGGAGGTCATGGCCGCCGCCGGCGAGGGTCAGATCAAGGAGTTCATCGGCACCGGTCCGTATCGGTTCGTCGAGCACAAGCCCGATCGCCACATCAAGCTGGCGCGCTTCAAGGAGTACGCGGCGCGAAGCGAGCCGGCCGACGGCGGGTACGGCGGCAAGCGGGTGGCGTACTTCGACGAGATCCTGTTCATCCCGGTGCCCGACGAGGCGGTGCGCCTGGCCGGTGTCGAGACCGGGGAGTACCACTACGCGCAGACCATCAAGGCGGATCAGTACGACCGGGTGAAGTCCCTGTCCGCGCTGGAGCCGCAGGTGGTGAAGCCCTACGGCTGGATCACCGCGGTGCCCAATCACAAGCAGGGCGTCATGGCCAACAAGAAGGTCCGTCAGGCCTTCCTCGCCGCGCTCGACATGGAGCCGATCATGTCCGCGGCCATCGGCAACAAGGCGTTCTACCGGCTCGACGGCTCGCTGTTCTATCCCGAGCAGGCCGCGTTCCACAGCCCGTCGGGGGTGACCGGCTACAGCCAAAAGAATCCCGCCAAGGCCAAGTCCCTGCTCGCCGAGGGGGGGTACAAGGGCGAGCCCGTCCGCTGGATCACCACCAAGGAGTACGACTGGATGTACAACGCCGCCCTCGTCGCCAAGCAGCAGATGGAGGCGGTGGGCTTCGTGGTGGACCTGCAGGTGCTGGACTGGGCCACGCTGGTGCAGCGGCGCAACAAGCCCGAGCTCTACGACATCTTCTCCACCGGCTTCACCCTCGGCGCCGATCCCGCGCTCGCCACGTCGATCCAGTGCAACTGGCCGGGCTGGTGGTGCAACGAGGAGAAGGAGCGGCTCGTGGCGGAGATGCTGAAGGAGACCGATCCCAAGAAGCGCAAGGCGCAGATCGAGCGCGTCCAGGCGATCTTCTACGACGACGTCGGACGCGTGAAGTTCGGCGACTATTTCACGTTCCAGGTCACGCGCAAGGAGCTGCGCGGCTTCCGACCCCAGCCCTTCCTCTACTTCTGGAACGCGTGGCTCGCCAAGTAGGGACCACCATCGGTCTTCCGGGGCAGCTGATTGGCGAGCCGCAGCCGAAGGCGAGGTGAGCGGATACATGATGGGGTCCGAGCGTAGCGAGGGGGGCTCGGAGACGCGGGTTCCGTGACCGCGTACGTTGTCAGGCGCCTGATCGCCGTGCTGCCCGTGATGCTCGTCGTGGCGACGGTGTCCTTCGTTCTCATCCGCCTGGCGCCCGGCGATCCAGCCAGCGTGATCGCCGGCCCCTACGCGAGCGCGGAGGACATCGCGCAGATGCAGCGAGCGCTGGGCCTCGATCAGCCCCTGCCCGTGCAGCTCGTGAAATGGTGGGGTCGGCTCGCCCGGGGAGACCTGGGCGACTCGATCTTCCTCCGCCGCCCCGTGATCGAGGCCATCCTGGAGCGCCTCGAACCCACGCTGCTTCTCACCGGATGGTCCATGCTCGTCGCCGTGCTGGTGGGAATCCCGGTCGGCGTGCTCTCCGCCCGCTACCACAATACCGTGCTGGATCAGTCCTTCATGGCGCTGGCGCTCCTCGGTCTCTCGGTGCCGAACTTCCTCCTCGGCCTGCTGATGATCCTCTGCTTCGGGGTCTGGCTCGGCTGGCTGCCCGTGGCGGGGTACGCCACGCTGGAGACCGGGATCTGGCCCAATCTCCGCTCCCTCATCATGCCCGCGCTCGCGCTCGGGCTCGTGCAGTCCGCCCTCATCGCGCGCATCACGCGCTCGAGCATGCTCGACGTGCTCCGAGAACAGTACATCCTCTCCGGGCGCTCGAAAGGCCTGTCCGAGCGAACCGTCATCTACAAGCACGCGCTCAAGAACGCGATCATTCCCACCCTCACCGTGATCGGCATCACCTTCGCCCTTCTCGTGGGTGGGGCGGTCGTCATCGAGACCGTGTTCAACATCCCGGGGCTGGGGCGCCTCATCATCTCGGCCGTGCTCCGCCGCGACTACCCCGTGGTGCAGGGCGTGGTGCTGCTGATCGCCGTCACCTACACCGCCATCAATCTCCTCGTGGATCTGGCCTATCTGGCGATTGATCCGCGGATTCGCTTCAGATAATGCGCAGCCTCCTGGCGAAGGTCGCCCCTTGGGGCGCCCGTGGATCAAATCAGAAGAACCTCGCGCTCCGGGCTTTTCTCCGCCGCCGCAGCGCGGTGCTGGGGGCCGCGCTGGTGGTGATCAACGTGCTGATCGCGATCGGCGCCACGCCCATCGCCAGGGTCGATCCCCAGGTCCTCGACGTGAAGGCGCGCCTGGCCCCTCCCACCGCGCAGCACTGGTTCGGCACCGACCACGTGGGGCGGGATGCGTGGAGCCGGGTGATCCATGGCGCGCGTCTCTCCATGATCGTGGGCGGGTCGGTGGTCGCGCTGTCGTTCGTGGGCGGGGTGGTGTTCGGGGTGCTCGGCGGCTACTTCCGCAACCTCGACAACGTGCTCATGCGGGTGATGGACGGTCTCATGGCCTTCCCCGGCATCATCCTCGCCATCGCGATGATGGCGTCGCTCGGCCCGAGCGTGCTCAACGTCATCGTCGCCCTGGGGGTGGTGTACGTCCCCCGTGTCGCACGCATCGTTCGAGGCTCCGTGCTGGTCATCCGGGAGACGCCCTACGTTGAGGCGGCCCGCGCGCTCGGCATCGGCGACGGCCGCATCATCGCCCGGCACGTCCTCCCCAACTGCATGTCGCCGGTCATCGTGCAGGGCACGTTCATCTTCGCGGCCGCGGTGCTCGGTGAGGCCGCGCTGTCGTTCCTCGGCGTGGGCGTACCGCCCCAGATCCCGTCCTGGGGCAACGTGCTGGCGGAAGGCCGCTCGTATCTCCAGCAGGCGCCGTGGCTCACCCTCTTCCCGGGCGCCGCCATCATGGCGAGTATCCTTGGGCTCAATCTCTTCGGGGACGGGCTCCGCGATCTCCTCGACCCCAAGCTGCGCGGTGTGCAGGGCAGCGGGCGCGAGAGCTGAGCGCCCGCCTAGCGCCTGCTCCACCCGCCGACGCATGCGAGCGCGTCGGCGCGCCCCCGCTCGAGCGCCCGACTCATCGCCGCCGCCTCGAAGTCCAGCGGCCGGAGCCCGAGCGGCGCGGTGGGCACGACCAGCTGGAGGTCCAGGGTCGGATACTTGAGACGCGCGAGCTCCACGTCCCGCCGGATCTGATGGACCATCGCGGTCTCGAAGGCCTCCTCGAGCACGCGGCGGATGGTGGTCGGAGGCGGGCCGCCCTCGCCGGAGGCGTAGCTCAGGACCACCACCACGCGGGGCGGCGGCGCCGCGCCGTCGAGCGCCTCCAGCACCGGCGCGCGGGCCACCAGGCCCCCGTCCACCAGCAGCGCGCCGCCGACCGGCACCGGCGGGAACAGCCCCGGCACCGCGGACGCGGCGACCAGCGCGTCGACGCTCACGGTCCGATTGTCGAACACACGCACCGCCCGCCGCTCGAGATCGGTGGCGACGACCCGCAGCGCCACCGGCGAGACGCGGATGCGATCGAGGTCCACCGCGCTGGCGATGAGCTGCCGCAGCGGCGCGGGGTCGAGCAGCGAGCCCGCGCCGTCGAGCGCGAGAAGGGTCAGCCACCCCGGCAAGAGTCCCGCGAAGAACACGCCGGAACGCAGGGCGTAGACCTGCTCACGCGTCGCGCCGCGCCACAGCGCGTCGAGCCGCTCGAGCCGGCCGTCGGCCAGCGCGGCGGCGGTGAGGGCGCCCGCGGAAGAGCCGGCGGCGAGCCGCACCGGCACCCCGCGCGCGACGAGGCCGAGCGCCACGCCCGCCTCGTAGGCGCCCTTGGCGCCGCCGCCCGAGAGCACGAGCGCGATGGGCGTCTCGAGCGGGAGCGCCGACGGCGTGCACTGGGCGCCCGCGCGTACCGCCGAGAGCGCCGCGAAGGCGATCAGCACCGCCGCGGCCAGGCCGCGCCCCCGCGCGCGCATGCGTCGGCTTACGGAGACGCGGCGCGCCGCGTGCGCCACTCGTGGACGATCGACTCGACCTCCAGCGGCGCCAGGCGCGTCGCCGGGCCTTCGGCGATACGGCTGTTGACCCGCGCGATCTCGGCGTTGAGCCGCGCCACGTGCGCCCGCACGTCCGTCTCGCGCGCCGATGCCAAGGCGGCATCGAGGCCGGCCTCCACCTTTCTCAAGAGATCAAGCGCGGGAGGCAGGATGGAGAGCTTCTCCCGCTTGAGGAGCTTCTTCACCCACCAGTCGGGATCGTAGGGCTCGGTGATGCCGGGAATCGGCTGTCCCGTTCCTTCGAGCCGATCGAAGTCACCGGCCTGCTCCGCCTCCTGGATCATCTCCTCGACCCAGTCGCGGTAGCTCTTCCCCGGCGGCTTCTCCTTGGGCATGGGCGATAGTCTACCCGCGCCCGGAGCTTCCGGGTATGCTCGCCGCATGACTCCTCCCGAGACCGACTGGAGCGCCTTCGATCGCATCCGTCACGAGCGCCGCCGCGAGCAGGTCGCGAGCTTCCTCGAGTTCCTACGCCGCGACAGCGTGAGCCAGGAGCCCGAGCGCGTGCGGCTCTGCGCGGACTGGCTCGCCCGCCGCATGCAGGCGCTGGGCCTCCGTCCGCAGGTGCTGGAGACGGGCGGCAATCCCGCGGTGTTCGGCGAACGGCGCGCGCCCGGCGCCACGCGCACGCTCCTCCTCTACTGCCACTACGACACCAAGCCGATCCCGCTCGATGGGTGGCTTCAGCCTTCGCCGGTCGAGCCCGTGTTCCGCGCCGGCCTCGCCGAGGCGGGCGCGTCCATCGTCCCCTTCGAGTCGGTGCCCACGGACGCTCTCGCAACCCATCGCGTGTACGCGCGCGGCGCCTCCGACGACAAGGGGCCCATCTGGTGCCACCTCGAAGCGCTCGCGTGCATGGACGCGGCGGGGCTCGCCTCCCGGGTGAACCTGAAGCTCATCTTCGACGGAGAGGAGGAGATCGGCAGCCCCTTCTTCGGCGACTTCACCGAGGCCCATCGCGAGCTGCTGGCCGCCGACCTGGTGCTCGTCACCGACGGCCCCAAGCACGACAGCGGCCGGCCCACCATCTCGGGCGGCGCCCGGGGCAACATGAAGCTCGAGCTCGAGGTCGAGGCGGCCCGCCGCGACGTGCACTCGGGAAACTTCGTGGTGCCCAACGCGGCGTGGCGGCTCAACGGTCTCCTGTCCTCGATGGCCACACCCGATGGCACGCCGCTGATCGAGGGGCTGGAAGAGGACGTGCAGCTCCCCACCGCCGCGGAGCGCGCGCTCATGGCGGACATCCCCGTGGACTTCGCCGCCCTCGAGAAGGATCTCGGCGTCAAGGCGCCCGCGGATCTGCTCGACCGCCTCATGTTCCATCCCACGCTGACGATCCGGGGCCTGCATTCGGGCTTCCTCGGCAAGGAGGCCAACACGATCATCCCCCACCGGGCCACGGTGCTGCTGGACGTGCGCCTGGTGAAGAACCAGACGGTGGCGCGCGTGTACGAGCGCATCGTCGCCCACATCCGCGCCCAGGGCTTCACCGTGCTGGAGTCGCCGGCCGAGCCGCTGCCCGACGCCTTGCGTGGAAAAACTGTTCGAATCGTCAGCAAGGGCGGCTACGATCCCGCGAAGACGCGGCTCGATCTTCCGGAGTGCCGCGAAGTCATCGCCGCCGTCGAGCGCGCGCATGGCGGGGAGCGCGCGCTCCTCCTCCCCACCCTCGGTGGCAGCGTGCCCCTCTTCGCCTTCACCGACATCCTGAAGCTGCCGACCCTGGTGGTGCCCTACGCCAACGCGAACAACCGCCAGCACAGCCCCAACGAGCACCTCAGGCTCGACCACCTCTTCCAGGGGATACGGACGACGGCGGGGCTGCTGCGCGATCTCGGGTAGCGGTCAGCCACGTCGCCGCCTCGTCGCGCAGCCGCGCGCGCTCGGCGGCCGGCAGCCCCTCGGGGTCGAATCGGTAGCGATAGTGCAGGGTGACCAGTCGGGTCAGGGTCGCGCGCGACTCGGCGACGGGGGAGAGGTCCTCCACGCGGCGCAGCCACTGGGCCGGCGGCTCGGCCGGGCGCCGCCCCAGTCCCAGCTCGGTGAGGCGCGCTTCCACCTGGTAGAACTCGGAGTCCATTCCCGCGCGCGCACGCGGCTCTTGTGGCGCCGGTCGCCCGGCCTCCGCGCGTCGCCGGCGGCGCACGAAGAAGAGCCGCCAGATCAACAGCCCCGTGAGGGGAGCCAGGAGCCAGGCCAACCACGTCGTAACCCCGGCACGACGCTCGCCGTAGCGCCACCGGTCGAAGCCGTGCACCGCCCAGGCGAAGAGATCCGACGCCGGCTGCCACCAGGACGCCCGCTGCTCTTCCAGCTCGCCCCAGCCGGGCGGCGTCGTGTCGACGTCGCGCCAGGCGCCCCCGAGCCACACGAGCGCCCACGAGTGAGCATGGCGGGCGCGCACCACCCAGGCGCCCTCGAGTGGGCTCCACTCCTGCACGGAGTAGCCCGTCGCGTACCGGGCCGGAATGCCCGCCGCCCGCAAGAGCAGCACGGTCGCGGTGGCGAAGTACTCGCAGTGGCCAACCCGCGAGCGGCGCAGGAAGTCCTCCAGCACGGAGACGTCGGCGTCCGGCTTCGGCCGCTCGAGGGAGTAGCGGAAGCTCTCGCGGAAGTATTGCTGGAGCATCCCCACCACCGCCTCCGGCGGCTTCCCCACGAGCCCGAGATCGCTCGCCAGCCGCGCGACCGCCGGGCCATCGACGAGAGGAAGCTGCCGGTCCGGGTCGCCCGGCGCCCCGTCGAGGTGCGATCGATCGCCGACGAGCGCAGTGTAGGTCACCAGCCCCAGCCCCTCGTCCACCTTCACCGCGCCCAGGCGATTGCGCTCGACGCGCACGACCGCCAGGCGATCGATCTCGTAGGGGTCGGAGGGCAGCGCGAGCACACCGCGCCCGCGACGGAGGGATGCGGACACGGTGACCCGCGCGCGCGGCGGCCCTCCCTCGCCCAGCCGCCACGTCATCCCATTGGCCTCCGGTGACACCGGCGTGAAGCCCGCGTCCACCGCCAGCCATGACGGCGTGGCGAACACGTTGTAGCTGGCCTCGCGCAGGAGCAGGGGCGGCCGCATGCTCTCGCCCGCCTCCACGCGTAGGAGGATACGATCGGAGAGTTTGAGCCGCCCGATCGAGCCGATGGCCGTGCTGCTCCGGAACGGATCGGTGTCGCGCCGCATCCACTCGGCCAGCCACTCGAGGGCCGTGGCCTCCACCGCGCGCTGCGCCTGCTGCAACCCCACGTGCCCCGCCCAACCCGCTGCCGCCACCGCGAGCAGCAGCACGCCCCACGTCCGGGCCGGCACACCGGGTGTCCGCACCCGCCAGAGGGCGACGGCGGCCAGGGCCACCGCGCCCAGGTAGAAGCCCCCGCTCCGCACGTTTGCCGCGCTGGCGGCGAGAATGCAGATCACCAGGTAGGGATACCGGAGGTCGAGCGTGCTCGGGGCGGGGGTGCCGTCGGCGTCGGCCTTCTTCCGCTGGCTCCAGAGGAAGATGCGCACGTCCACGCCCGGTGAGGTGCTGTAGACCTGGGCCGCAATCAGGGCGAACACCACCAGCGGGAACCACTGGAAGATCAGGGCCAGCACGCGGGGGGCATCCCGGGTGACCCCGAGATAGGCCACCAGCCCCACGAAGATCACCGAGCAGAGATCCGACACCCGGTTGAAATCCGCGCGCGCCAGATCCCAGCGCCACGGCACGCGCCGCGCGCCCTCCAGTAGCGCCGCCATCACCACCGCGGCCGGCCACCACCCCGTCTGCCCACCCCAAAAGAGCAACCCACCAGCAAGCAAAAGAGCAGGAGGCGCACTGGCGCCGCGAGCGGCGGCTCCAGTGGCTGTGGGGGGGTCTGGGGGAGAAGCGGAGCCGGAACGCGGCCGCGCGCTCATACGCATCGACTCACGGACGCGGCCCCGCGCTCGTACGCGTTGACTTCACAGACGCGCGAGGCCCTCGGCTATCTTTCCCACTTCGAGCCAGTGCGGCGCGAGGACGTGGTCGGCCGCGCTCGGCTCGGGCGGCGCGCCGGGCGGCGTGATCACGAGGGCGAGGGTCGGGATACCGGCCCCGCGAAGCGCTTCCACGAAAGCGCGGCGCTCTGCGTCCCAGGCGAGCAGCACGACAATGGCGCCCGACAGCTCGCCATGCCGCGCAAGGACCGCGCCGCGGAGGGCGGCGAAGGGCTTCCCCACACAGGGCTCGACCCCGGCCAGGATCTCCAGCATCCGGTCGGCGTGGGCCAGGCCCCGGCCGGCGGTGAAGCAGTAGGCCTCGGTCCCCACGAACATGAGGTCGAGCAGGCAGTCCTGACTCGGGATGGCGACGGCGAACGAGGCGGCCACCGACACCGCGTCCTCGAACACGGGCGCGGCGTGCGGGTGGCCGAACGTGTCGAGCACGAGCGCGTGCCGCACGAAGAACTCGTCCTGATACTCCTTCACGATCGGCTTCCCCACGCGCGCCCAGCTCCGCCAGTGGATGCGGCGCAGCGGATCGCCCGGGCGATAGTCGCGCAGCGAGGCGAACTCTTCGGAGTCCCCCACCGAGGCGGCCAGCTGCACCCCCCCCTGCTGATAGCGGCGCGAGCCCGGCAGGTCGAGATCCGGCACCGGATAGCGCCGCGGCAGGATCATGAGCGACTGCGGCGCGCGCACGCCGACGAAGCCTCGAAAGAGCCCGAATGGATCGGGGCGCCCCATCGTGATGCCGTCCAGTCGGAGCCGGCCGCGGCGGACGGGCACCGCCTCCATGCGCACCTCCACCTCGCTGCCCGGCAGGAGCGGGGGCACGGCCGTCGCGGTGAAGCGCGCGCCGCGGCGCCGCTCGATCAGCCACATCCACCGCGGGTAGCCGACCGTCCGGTCGAACCAGTTGCGCCGCTCTTCGCCCGGCTCCCGCGCCGCCAGGAATTCGGCCAGCGACGGGCGCGGGTCCTCGGTGTCCTCGAGCAACACGAGCCCGCGCTGGGCCCGGCTGCCGTCGTTTCGCACTGTCACCCGGTAGCGGAGCGGCTCCCCCGCGGTTCCGAAGCGCGGCATCGCGCGGCGGACGGTGAGCCGCGCGCGGAACGTGAGGCTCGCGAGGAGCGCGGCGGTCAGGAGTGCAATGAGAAACGCAAACGCCTGGTAGGCGAGCGTGCGATTGGTGTCGAGCCCCACCACTGCCGCCGCCAGCACACTGACGAGGGCGAGCGAGCCGGCGCGGGTGAAGCGGCGGCTTTGCCAGTGCTGCGCCACCCAGGTCCACCGGAACGCGCGAAAGAGCAGGCGCCGCATGCCGCGCCCGATCCCGGCTACGCGGGCACCGGCAAGGTCTTGACGATCTCCTCCACGATGCTCTGCGCGGTGACGCCGGTGAAGCGGGCCTGCGAGTCGACCACCATCCGGTGCGCCATCACCGGCAGCGCGATCTCCTGGACGTGCTCCGGCGTGACGAAGTCGCCGCCGTCCAGCAGGGCCAGGGCCTGGGCCGCCTTCATGAGCGCGAGCGACGCGCGCGGACTCGCTCCGAGTGACACGCCGGCGGCCCCGCGCGTGGCCTGCACCAGGTCCACCACGTAGCGCTTGAGCTCGGGGCTGATACGCACGGCGCCGACCTGCGCCCGCAGGGCCACCACGTCGTCGATCGACACGCAGGGGGTCACCTCATCGATGGGGTGTCCCCGCTCCTGGTCCGAGAGGATGGCCACTTCGTCGTCCGGCGCCACGTACCCGAGCCCGAACTGCAGGGCGAAGCGGTCCATTTGCGCCTCGGGCAAGGGATAGGTGCCACGGAACTCCACCGGGTTCTCCGTCGCGATGACGAAGAAGAGCGACTCGAGACGATGGGTCGTCCCATCCACGCTGATCTGGCCCTCAGCCATGGCCTCGAGCAACGCCGACTGCGTGCGGGGCGACGCCCGGTTGATCTCGTCCGCCAGCAGCACGTTGGTGAAGATGGGGCCACGGTGGAAGTGGAAGGCCTGATCGCGCTGGTCGAAGATCGACACGCCCAGAATGTCTGACGGCAGGAGATCGGGAGTGAACTGGACGCGCTTGAACTGCGCCCCGATGGAGCGCGCGAGGGCCTTGGCCAGGGTCGTCTTTCCCGTGCCGGGAAAGTCGTCCAGCAGCACGTGCCCGCCGCTGGCGAACGCGGCCAGGAGCTTGCGGATCGCGGCATCCTGGCCCTTCATGACCCGGCCGATGCTGGCGGCCAGGCGCTGGGAGACCTCCCGAGGCGGGCGCGGCGCGGACGTCACCTGATCAGGATGCGGCTCCCCTCCCTTTTAGGTCAAGAAAACCCGGAATCACACTCTGGTGCCGGGGTACCCGTCCGGGTTCGCCAGGTGCCAGGTCCAGGCCGTCTCGACGATGGTGCCCAAGTCCGGCCGGAGCGGTCGCCATCCGAGCACGGTGTGCGCCCGGGATGCGTCGGCCACCAGGCACGGCGGATCGCCGGCCCGAGCGCCCATGAAGCGCGCCGGGATCGGCCGTCCCGTCACCCGGCGGGCGACCTCGAGCACCTCCAGCACCGACGCGCCCTTGCCATTGCCGAGGTTGATCTGCTCCGAGGCTCGCCCGGCGCGCAGATGATCGAGCGCCAGGAGATGGGCCTCGGCCAGGTCGCTCACGTGGACGAAGTCCCGGATCGCGGTGCCGTCCGGCGTGGGATGATCGCGCCCGTAGATGACCACGCCCGGCGCAGTGCCGCGCGCCGCGGCCAGGACGTTGGGAATGAGATGCGTCTCGAGCGCGTGATCCTCTCCGCGCGTCGCCGTGGCCCCCGCCGCGTTGAAGTAGCGCAGCGCGACGGAGCGAAGGCCGTAAGCGCGATCGTAGGTCTCGAGCATCCGCTCCATCACGAACTTGGTCCAGCCATAGGGATTGCTGGGCCACTGGGGGGTGTCTTCCTTGAGCGCCCCCGCGCCCGGGTCGCCGTACGTCGCGCAGCTCGACGAGAAGACGAGCCGCCGCACGCCCGCCTTCACGAGCGTGTCGAGGAAGCTGACCCCCTGCGCCACGTTATTGCCGAAGTAGAGCGACGGCGCCGTCATCGACTCCCCGACATAGGCGAACGCCGCGAAGTGCAAGCACGCTTCCAGCGCGTGCGTGCGGGCGATGCGGGCGACCAGCGCGGCATCCCCGACGTCGCCCAGATAAAACGGCACGAGCCGCGCCACCGCCGCCCGGTGGCCGCGCGAGAGGTTGTCCAGCACCACCACGTCCTCGCCCCGCTCGCGCAGGGCCTCCACCACCACGCTTCCGATGTACCCTGCCCCGCCCGTGACGAGCACCGCCATGGCGGGGCCTCAGGCGGCCAGCCGGCCGGTGAGCCGGAGCTGCTCGGCGATCCAGCGATAGGTGCGGGCGAGCCCGTCCTCCAGGCTCACCATCGGTTCCCAGCCGAGCACCTGACGCAGGCGCGTGTTGTCGCTGTTGCGGCCGCGGACGCCCTGCGGCTTGGTGAGATCGTGCTGCTTGTAGACCCGCTTGCCGGCGATCGCGCTCACGATGTCGACGAGCTCGTCAATGGTGACCATGCGGTCCTGGCCGAGATTGAGCGGCTCCGCGTGATGCGACTCCATCAGCCGATGAATCCCCTCGACACAGTCGTCGATGTAGCAGTACGAGCGCGTCTGCTTCCCGTCGCCCCAGACCTCCACCACGCCCGCGTCCTCGACGAGCGCGAGCTTGCGGCAGATGGCGGCGGGTGACTTCTCGCGGCCGCCATCGTAGGTCCCGAGCGGGCCATAGATGTTGTGGAAGCGCACCACGCGGGTCTCGAGCCCGAAGTCCTCGCGATAGTGCCGGCACACTCTTTCCGTGTAGAGCTTCTCCCAGCCGTAGCCGTCCTCGGGGTCGGCGGGATAGGCGTCCTCCTCACGGAGCGGGGTGACGTCCGGGCTGTCCTGGAGATAGCCGGGATAGATGCAGGCCGACGAGGTGTAGAGAAGCCGCTGCACCCGGTTGACCCGAGCGGCATCCAGGGTGTGCACGTTGATGAGCACGTTGTCGCGGCTGATCTCCGCCTTGTGGGAGTGGATGAAGCCGATGCCCCCCATGTTGGCGGCCAGCGCGTACACCTCGTTCACGCCCTGGGTCGCCATCAGACAGTTGTCCCAGCGGCGCAGGTCGAGCAGATCGAACTCGTTCGCCCGCGTCCGCTCGTACTCGGGATGCTTGATGTCCACGCCCCGGACCCAGTAGCCGCGGTCGACGAGGTACGACACCAGGTGATGGCCGATGAATCCTCCCGCGCCGGTGACGAGCACCTTCTTCATCATGTCCCTCGCTCCTTTCCGTCGGCTGGCTCACCAGCCGCTTCGCTTCAGCACCTTGATGACCGTCCGCACGAGGATTTCCGCGTCGCGGCGGAACGACCACGTGTCGATGTACTTGCAGTCCAGCCGGACGATGTCCTCGAAGTCGGGCACCCGCTCGTTGCCGGCGAGCTGCCAGAGCCCGGTGATCCCCGGCTTCATCGACAGCCGTCGCCGGTGATGGGGGCGGTAGCACTCGAACTCCTCCAGCGTGGGCGGGCGGGTGCCCACCAGGCTCATCTCCCCCCGCAGCACGCTCCAGAACTGCGGCAGCTCGTCGAGATGCCGCGCCCGCAGCCACTTGCCCAGGGGAGTGACGCGCGGGTCGTCGCGCAGCTTGAACACCAAGCCCTGCATTTCGTTGGCGCGCTGGAGCTCGGCAAGACGGGCCTCCGCATCGACCCGCATCGTCCGGAACTTGTAGAGGGCGAAGAGCCGGCCGTTCTGCCCCACCCGCACTTGCGAGAACAGCACCGGGCCCGGCGAGTCGCGACGGATGCGGGGGGCCAGCCAGCAGTACGCCACCGCGAACACGGTGAGCCCGACCAGCGCGCCCGCGATGTCCATCGCGCGCTTGAGCGCGAGCGGCCACGGGGATCGCCGCACCGGGTCCAGCGAGAGGATCCCGAGCCCGTCCACCAGGGCCAGCTCGGGACGCGTCCAGTGGCGCTGCGGAAGGTCGAGAATGAGCCGCGATGTCACGCCCATCTCCTGGCAGAGGTCAAGGTATTCCTCCACCTGGGGAAACTCGCGCGGCCCGATGGCGAACACCACCTCGTCGGTCGGCTGGCTGCGAATGATCTCCGGCAAGTCCTTCAGCGCGCCGAGGACGGGGACCCCGGCCACGTGGTCCGCGGGCTCGCCCGTTCGATCGTCCGCCACGCCCACCACCCGCACGCCCCAGTACGGATGCTCACGCAGGAACTCGATGTAGCGCCCCACCCGATCCATCCCGCCCGCGATCAGCGCCCGCCGGGAATTGAAGCCCTCGCGCCGGTGGCGCCGGAGCACGTAGTTGAGGGCCAGTTGCTTGACTGCCAGGCCCGCAAAGGAGGTCACGAGGAACAGGTGGACGAGCAAACGGCTGATCTCCCACCGGCGGCCGACGAAGGCCAGGCTCAGCAAGATGAGCGCGCCAACGAGATGCGCCCGGGCGAGGCGGCGCAAGGGATCCGTGTAGTGCTGATAGCGGAAGGAGCGGTAGATGCCGAAGGCGCTCAGGCACGCGAGCCAGATCACGAGCACGAGGGCGAGAAGCCACATCTGGCTCTCGAGCGAGCTCACCGGCTGCACGCCCGCCTGCGAGATCCAGTCGCGCACCACGTACGCGACGAAGAACGAGCCGGCCAGGACCGCGACGTCGCTCAGGATGACGATACGGCGGAGGAGCGCGGCGTATTCAACGAGCACCGACCCCTCCGATCGGGCCGCCGGATGCCGTCGACGCCGCCAGGCGGGCGGCCCGCGGGTCGTCGACCACGACCGCGCGCAGCGCTCGCTCCATGTCCCCAAGGGTCAGCGCCCGGTCCCAGTGGGCGCGCGCATAGACGCGGCCTTCCGCGGCCATCTGGCGCCGGCGCTCCGGATCGTCGCGCAGGGCTCGCACCGCGTCCGCGAGCGCCGCGCCGTCCTCGGCGGGGGTGACGAGTCCCGCGCGCGCCTCGATGATCACGCGCGCCACCTCGCTGCTCGCATTGAGCGACGCCACCACCGGCTTCGCGGCGGCGAGCACCGTCAGCACCTTGGACGGGAACACGATGTCCGCCACGACGGCCTGCTGCGTCACCAGCGTGAGGTTCGCGGCGGCCAGGAGATCGCGGAACACCGGATCGGGCTGCAACGGGAGGAACCGCAGGTTCGGGAGCCCCGCCGCGGCGGCGCGCGCCTCGAGGGCGGGCCGGGCGGCCCCGTCTCCGACGAGCAAGTAGACGATGTCGGCGCGGTCCCGCGTCCGCGCCGCCGCGTCGACCACCACGTCGAGGCCCTGCTTCACGCCCATGTTGCCCGCGTGCAGCACGACGAAGCGCTCGCCGAGGTCGAACGTCCGGCGCGCCTCCGCCCCCCCGCCCGTGGTGGGCAGGCTGAACAGCGCGGGATCGGCCCAGTCCGGGAACAGCGTCACGCGGCTGGGCGCGATGCCCTTGTCGATGATGCGCTGCTGCATGGCCCGGGTGAGGGTCGAGATCAGCGCGGCGTGACGATACGCCAGGCGCTCGACCGCGTAGAGCAGCCGCACCACGCGGCCGGTCGGCAGCATGCCGAGATCCACCGCGGCGTCGGGCTGCAGATCGGGCACGTGAAAGACGTACGGGATGCCCCAGAGGCGTCCCAGCAGCACCGACGACAGCGCGAGCCCCAGCGGCGGCGAGACCGTCATCAGGAGATCAGGTCGAGAACCGAGGGCGGCGCGGAGGGTAGCGGACGCGATAAACGACGCTTCGTGCAGCACCCGGCGAAGCGTCGTGACCCGGCGCGGCACGTACAACCACGACCGCCGGATCTCGACCCCGTTGCGCCGCTCCTGGGCGACCAGGCGCCCGCGATACTCGGGGGCCACCCGCCAGCGTGGATAGTACGGGAAGCCCGTGACCATCGTGACGTGGTGGCCCTTCGCGGCCAGGTACTCGCAGCGCCCCGTGTTGAACACGGCGATGCCGGTCTCCTCGGGCCAGTAGTTGATGCCGAGCACCAGGATGCGCATGGTCGCCTCCCTCAGCGAGCGTGGCGGGTCGCCGCGAGGGCGAGCTTGTTCCCCCAGCGGCCCATCACCCGGTTCACGCCCCAGAAGCCGGCCCGGAACAGCCCGAACGACGGGGACGCGTCGAACCAGCGGAACCACCGGTAGGGCTCGTGGGGGTAGTACATGAGCGTGCGCTGCCAGGCCACCCGCGGGAATCCCGCGTCACGCAGGCAGGCCGCGACCTCGGGCGCGGCGAGGCGCTGCACCCGATTGCCGGCCTCCTCCACCTCCTCGGCGAAGCCGAGGCGGACGGCGAGCCGCGTGAGGACCGCCCGGGCCGGCTCCAGGATGAGCACGCCGTGACGCGCCACCCGCGCCATCTCGCGAATGGCGCCGGCGGGGTCGTCCAGATGGTGCAGTCCGTCATGGACGGCCACGATGTCGAAGCTCTCCTCGCGGAACGGCAGCGTCTCGGCGTCGGCGGCGTGAAAGGTCGCGGCGAAGCCGAACCGACGCGCGCGCTCGCGCGCGCGCGCGAGGGCCTGGGTGGACACGTCGGTGCCGGTGACACGCGCGCCGCGGCGCGCGAGGGTCTCCGTCATGAGCCCCGACCCGCAGCAGACTTCCAGGACCGTTCGGCCGGCGAGGTCGAGGCCCAGCACCTCGATCCCGGTCTTGAACTTGTGGTCAATGAGGAACTCGTACACGCGCCCGCACCCGTGGGGCCGGCGAATCTCGAACTCCGGGTTGCAGGCCTCGTCGTAGTAGTGCTGTTGATGCTCGTAGTGGATGTGGTGAGCGCTCATCGTGGAGACGATGCCTCCCGGGACTTGATCCCGATCTGCCAGTAGTAGACGCCGCGCGCGATGGCGTAGTGAAACCCCGCCCGTCCGTCGAGGAAGCCGCCCTTGAGGACGAACGAGTGGAGGAAGGCCACGAGCCCCTTGACGGGCATCTTCGCGAACAGGGCCTTCAGGGCCCGGCGCCCGGTGGGCTGGGCCTCCGCTTCCCGCAAGAGGGTGCCGCGCGCGCGGAGCGTCGCTTCCCAGTCGGAGTACCGGTTGTGCCGTTCGAAGTAGTGGTAGAGGGTGGCGTGATCGTCGTGGCGCATCCGGCGCCGCAGCATCGCGGTGCTGCCCTCGACGACGGGCTGATAGTGGCCCTCGACCTCCCACATGTTGGCCACGTCGAGATCGTCGCGGTCGGGGAAGCGCGCCTTGTGGCGGTTCAGGAGGACCAGCTTGTAGACGCGGTGCCCGTGGGACAGCACGCGCCCCAGGAATACGTAGTCGTACCCCACGAAGTAGCCCGCGTGCCGCGGCGGGCCGGCGAGGACGCGCCCGATCTCTTCGGTGAGCTCGGGGGTCGCCTCCTCGTCGGCGTCGACGTAGAGCACCCAGTCGTGCCGGAAGGGCAGCTCGTCGAGGCACCACTGCTTCTTCTTCGGGTAGCGCCCGTTCCAGCGGAAGTCGACCACCGTCGCCCCCATCTCCGCGGCGATCGCGCAGGTCCGGTCGCGGCTTCCCGAGTCGACCACGAAGATCTCGTCGAACCCCCGAACCGAGCGCAGGCACTTCGCGATGTTCGCCTCCTCGTCCTTGGTCATGACGATGACCGAGGCGCCGAGCCGCGGCGGCGAGGGGACCGTGCTCATCGGGTGCTCCCCGTGGCGCCGGCCGGCGGCTTGATCACGAGCACCTTGTCGGGGGCCCGCAGCCGTAACGGCTCCTCGACCGCGGTGAACGTGTTGCCGGCCACCACCGCCCCTTCGACATTGGCGTCGAGCTCGATCCCCACCGGGGAGTGGGCGATCTGGTTCCGGTCCACGATCACGTCCCGGGCCGCCACGAAGTTGCCGGCGCGGCGCTCGCCGCCGTAGCCCCACATGACGAGCACCCGATGGCCGCGCGAGAGCCGGTTGCCCCGCATCACCGCGCCGTTCACGTACTCGAAGCGCCCCAGCTCGGCCAGGCGGCCGCTCATGGTGAAGCCGACGAAGCCGTACTCCGCGGTACGCTCCGGCGTGGATCCGGTGGGACCGATGCCGCTCTGGTAGCTCACGGCGCCGTCGAGGACGTTGTCGATCCACTGCACGTGCCAGCCGCCCAGCCCCCACATGCCCTGGCTGCGCGCGACGGTGTTCCCGTCGAAGGTGCAGTCGTAGAGCGGTCCCCACATCTGGAGCAGCGCGCTCACGTCCTCGGCGGTATTGCGCTGGAACACGCAGTGGCCCATCACGCGGGCGAGCAGGATCACGCTGGTGGCGTCCGGCGTGACGTCCCAGTCGCGCGCGAGCCGCACGTTCTGGCCCTCGTTGTCCTCGACCTCGCGATACTGGCCGGCGCCCCGCCCGCTCACCACCAGCGCATCGAAGCCGCGGTAGGCGCCGGCGGGGAGCTCGCCCTTGGCGAGGCGCACGTCGCGCTTGCTCGCCGAGCCGACCGGGCCCACCCAGGGCTCCACCCGCCCGCGCTTCTCCTGGTACATGCCCAGGTCGCGGTTGACGTCGAAGGTGAACGCCTCGCGCTCGCCGCGCCCGAGATTGCGCGTGGTGTTGTCGGCGCCATAGATCCAGCGCAGAGGCAGCGTACCGGCTCGCCAGCTCGAGACGCCCTCGACCTGATTCCGCTCGAAGACGATGTGCTGGCCGCCGATGTCGGTCCACGACACGCCCATCGGGTTGGCGAAGTGATTGCCGCTGAAGCGGGCGTTGCGCACGTCGAGGTAGCGCTGCGTGCCGATGACTTCGCAGTCGGACACCTCGAGCGTGTCGATCCCCCGCACGAGCACCGCGACATCCTTCTCGGTGCCGTTGATGATCCCCCACTTGCTGAACGCCCACTGCGGGTCCTTCTCCGGATCGTTCCCCGGACGGCCCGCCCAGGGCAGGTAGTGCACTCGCAGCTCGCGCAGGAACACATCGCGCACGCGCTCTTTCCCGGCGGCCCGGATCACGTTCTGGGCATTCCGCACCATGAGCGACAAGCGCTCGATTCCGACCTCGCCTCCCACGGTGAGCGCAGCGGGGATGAAGTCCGAAGGGGCCCGCGGAGCCACCAGCGGCCACTTGAGCCAGGTGAGGTCCTTCCCCTCCCCACGGATCACCACGCGCTTCGGCACCCGCACCGGGCCCGCGATCCGGTACGTGCCCGCAGGCACCATGACCACGCCGCCGCCCTGGCGCTCCACGGTCTCGAGCGCCCGGCGGAAGGCTTCGCTGTCGTCGGTGACGTCATCGCCGCGCGCCCCGAGCGCGCGCACGTTCACCACGCGGTCCGGCCAGGCCGTTCCCCGCTCCACGCGGAGCTTGAGCCCGCCACCCCAGCCGGCCGGGCCCCCGTAGCCGTTGTGCGCCCACAGCGTGTACTCGCCTGGCGCCAGGTCCCGCGGCAGCGTGACGAGCAGGCGGTAGCGGTCGGCCTCGGACACGGGCGCCGTGATCTCACGGCCGCTCGAAGCCCGGAGGACCACGCGCAGCCGGGCGCGCGCGGCCGCGTCCTCGGCGCCGCGGCTCGCGAAGTTCCGTCCGATGATCTCGAGCGTGGCGCCGGGGGCCGCCGCGTCCGCATCCAGGCCCGGGGTCAGCCGCGTGGGCTGCGACCAGTCCAGCTGCGGGCGGCCGATCAGGCGCGCCGTGCCGCCCACATCGACCCCGAAGACGCCGGCGCTCAGCGAGGCGGGGAGCACGAGCTTCGCCGAGGAGCGGGTGGGCTGGAGCAGCGGGACCCGCTGCGGCGCCGAGCCCGCGGCCGGGGCGGGCGGCGCGGCGGCGGGCGCGGCACCCGGATCGCCGTCGCCCAGCCGCCACACCTGCGCGTCGCGGGCCGCGTCGAGCCCGTCGCCCTGGAGCAGGATCACGTCACCCGGCTCCGCCGGCTCGGTGACCCACAGAATCGTCGGAGCGGCCCAGGCCGTCATCGGCGACGCCGCCACGAGCCAGAGCGCCGCGAACAGCGCCCGCGCGGTCATCCGACCACCTGCGGCGGCGGCCCGGGCGGCCCGGCCTTGCGCGCGACGACGAACACGGATTTCCACAGGGGCCACACCCGCCCCAGGCCCTCCCAGCGGACCGGCTCGAACCCCGCGCGGCGGAGACTGCGCGCGAGGGTGCGGCGGGTGAAGAAGCGGATGTGGCTCAGGTCGGGGTTGTAGTGCCCGTCGAAGGCCACCGCCGCGATCAGCAGGTTCTTCGCGAAGCCGTGATACGGCGTCGTCAGCATCAGCAGCCCGCCCGGCTTCAGCAGGCGGTTCAGCTCAGCCAGGGCGTTGTGGACGCCGAAGAGCTGCTCGAGCACCTCGCTGCACCAGACCGCGTCGAACGTCTGGTCGTCGAAGCGCACCGGCGGCTCCTCGAGCGATCCCACCTGCACGTCGGCGTCGGGGCAGCGGCGGCGGGCGCGCGCCGCCGCCGCCTCGGCCAGCTCGAGGCCGGACACCCGCAGGCCCAGCCGGCGCAGAAACACGAGGAATGCGCCGTCGCCGCAGCCCGCGTCGAGCACGTGCCGGGTCGTGCCTCGGCTCGCCGCCATCAGCGGCCCGAGCACCGCCTCCAGACGGACCATGCGCTGGGCCGAGGTCGGATCGCTCTGCGGCGGCGCGTAGTCCTGCTGCCAGTACCCTTCGTAGAACTCCTTCACGCGCATGCCGCTACCTCCCGGGAGCCGACGATCTCGCGATAGACGTCGAGCATCCGCTCGCCCGACGCCGCCCAGCTGAAGCGCTCGCTGACGAGACGGCGGCCGCGCTCCGCCATCGCCTCGCGGTCGGGATCGTCGAGCACGGCGGCGAGCGCGCGGCTGATCGCTCCCGGGTCCGGTGGGACGACCAGCCCGGCGCGGGCCGCCGCGACCTCACGCCAGATGTTCACGCGGTCCGAGATGACCACCGGCAGCCCGCTCGCCATGGCCTCCACGACGGTGACGCCGAAGTTCTCGCTGTAGGAGGGGAGCACAAACACGTCCGCGCCGTGCAGGGCGGCGAGCTTGGCCGCCCCCACCTGCATCCCGACGATCGTGCAGCGCTCGAGCGCACCGACCTCGGCGAGCCATTTCCGGACGCGCGCGCCGTAGCCGTCGTCGTCCGGGCCCGCGAGGACCAGGTGGACGTCGGGCCGGCGCCGCGCGAGGTCCCCGAAGGCCTTGGCGAGGACATCCAGCCCCTTCTTGAAATTGAGCCGGCCGAGGTAGAGCACCACGCGACGCCCCTGGGCTTCCGGCCACGGCGGCGGCTGACCCGAAGCCGGCTCCCGCTGATAACGCTCCACGTGGAGGCCGGGCGGCACCACCACGCCGCGCGTCGGGATCCCGAGGGGGCGCGTCAGCTGTTCTTCCTCCAGCGTCGTGAAGTGCAGCGCGGCCGCGTGCGTGAGATTGCGCCACTCGAACAGCTGCTCGTAGACCCACTTGCGCATGCGGTGCCGGCGGTAGAGATACGGGTCGAGCGTCCCGTGCGGCCGGACGAGATATGGCACGCCCGCGCGTCGGCAGTAGTGCGCGGCGACGGTGGGCGGGAAGAGATACAGCGAATGGATGTGCACGATGTCGTGGCGGGGCACCGCCTCGCGCAGGGCGCGCGCGAGGGGCCACGAGGTCACGTAGCGCCGAGGGGTCTGCACCGGGAAGTACCGGATCTTGGCCCCGTCAGCCCAGACCGGACGCCCGTACGGCACGTCCTCCCGCCCCGGTCCGTCCTTGTCCGTGGTGTAGATCGTGACCTGATGGCCGCGCCGCGCCAGCTCGCCGCAGAGCTCGCGGCAGACCTGGGAGGGGCCGCCATAGCGAGTGGCCAGGCTGGCGATGACGTGGAGGATGCGCAGCGGCGCGCCGTCGCTCATGCTCTCGCGACCTCCTGATACGCGGCGGCCAGCGTCGGCCCGTGGGCCGGAGCGAGAAAGCGCCGGCTGCGCTCGCAGGCCGCCGCGACCATCGCGTCGCGGCGGCGTGACGGCTCAGCGAGATCGGCGATGGCCAGCGCCATGCCGGCGCTGTCCCCGGGCGGCAGCAGCGCGGCGGCGCCGGCGGCGACCTCGGGGATGGCGCCCGCCTGCCCCGCCACCACGGGCAGCCCGGCGGCCATCGCCTCCACCACGGGACGACAGAACCCCTCGTGGAAGGACGGATAGAGCAGCACGGTGGCCGCGTGGTAGAGGCGGAGGAGCCAGCCATCGTCCACGCGGCCGACATGACGGACCACGTCGGGGCCGAGCTCGTGCCGGCGCAGGAGCGCGCGCTCACGCTCCCCGAAGGCCGCGCCGACCTTCACGAGGCGCACCGCGCGGGCGGTGAGCGCGCGCAGCCGTGCCACCGTCGCGCAGACGCCCGCAAAATTCTTCCGGGGGTCATTGCTGCCGACGTGGAGAACGATCACGTCGTCGCCGTCCATGCCGAGGGCGGCGCGGGTGGCGGCGGCCGTCCCGCTCTCGCGCGGCGCGGTGAACACGGTCGCGATGCTCTCGTAGACCACGCGGACCCGCGACGCCGGCACCCCCAGGTACTGGCGGCACTCCTCCGCGGTGTGCGCGGACACCGCGAGGATCATCCCCGCGCGGCGGAGAGCGAGGAGCCGCAGGCTGGTGGCGAGCATGCGCGCCCGCCGCGGCGCGCCGGCATAGTGCAGCCGCCCGCGCGCCACCGCGAGCGGATAGAGGTCGTGGCACGTGATGGCGGTGCGATGGCGCGGGAGCCGCCACAGGAGCTGGGCATTGCCGTGATCCACGACGTGATAGACGTCGGCCCGCTGGCTCGCCGCCCAGCGCGGATACGCCACGTAGCGGATCCACCGGCTGCGGCTCCAACCCGGCGCGGGCCCGCCCAGGAACGGGGGCGTCAGGAGCTCCGCGCGCACGCCCGGCACGTGCTCGAGCGACTCCATCAACCCGCTCGCGTACACCTGCATGCTCACGCCGGCGTGGAACGGCAGCGTCGGGAGCAAGCCGACCCGGAGCGCGGTGGCGACGGGCCGGGTGGTCATGCCGCGGCCTCCGAGGTGGACGCCACCGCGCGCCGGCATGCCGCTTCGATCCCGTCCGCGCAGCGCTCCACACTGTAGCCCTCGATCAGGCTGCGGCCCCGCGCGCCCAGCATCGCGCGCGCCCCGGGCTCGGCGACCAGCGTGCCGATGGCTCGCGCGAGTGCCGCCACATTCGTGTGCTCGACCACGAAGCCGTTCCAGCCCGGTCGCACCAGGTCCTCCGCGCAGCCCACCCGGTCGGAGACGATCACGGGCAGGGAGAAATTGAGGGCCTCGTTGACGACCAGGCCCCAGGTCTCGTCCCAGCCGGACGGCAGGACCAGGAGGTCGGCCACGGTATACGCGCTGGGCAGCTCGGATTGATTGAGGAAGCCGGCCAGGCGCACACCGAGCAGGCCGTCACGCGCGACCCGCTCCTCGATGGCCGCGCGCTCGCCGCCGTCGCCCACCATGAGGAGCCAGCATGGGCGCTCCCGCCGAACGCGCGCGTAGGCATCGAGAAGGGCCAGGGGCTGCTTCTTGGGGATGAGCTTCCCGCTGAAGAGCACGACCGGCGCGTCGTCCACGATGCCGAAGGCCTCGCGCAACGCGCGGCGCTGCGGCCGCAGCGCGTCCGCGCGCGACTGGAAGAAGGCGTTGTCCACACAGTGCGGCGCGGCCACCAGGCGCTCGGCGGGAACCCCGTAGTGGGCGAAGTGCCGGCGGCTGTGCGCGCCCACGTAGAGGCCGGTGGCACGTCGGAAGAGCGCGCGGAGCACCACCGCCTTCGCGGCGCGGCGCCACCAGGGCCGGGCATGCAGCAGGGTCTGGTCGTCGCGGATGAGGAGCGCGGCCCCGCGCGCGCGGGCCGCCGCCGCGGCGAGCAGGCTGGTGGGATGGTTGTAGCCGTGCAGCCAGACGGCATCGAAGTCCCCGCCGGCTACCGCCCGCACCACGTCCCAGTTCGGCCGCCGGCCCCAGCCCGCGCCCGCCGGCGTCCGCGAGGCGCTGGGGCAGAACCGCGCGCGATAGCCGTCGAGCAGCTCGCGGTCCCACCGCACCGTGCGGCCGAAGCCCGGGTCGTGGTACGCGGCGATGGTGGCCGCCGAGTAGAAGAACACCGTGAGATCGATCGCGTCGCGTCGCGCCAGCTCGCGATAGAGCGGGGCGTAGTACTGCACCGGGTGCGAGACGAGATGCGCGACCCGCGGGACTTCACGGGCCCGCGGCGCTCCCTCGTTCGCCGGGGCGACGCGGCAGCCGGCCCACCCGCTCATGTCGCCCACCGGGGCCGCGTCAGCGACGGCGCGCGGCGGCGCACCGTCACGGAGCGCTCGAGCCATCGGCCCGCCACCCTGTCGAATACCACCAGCGCGAGGACGACGCGGCCGACGGCGAGAACGTCGGTCACGTTGCCTTCGACCTGTACGGCCAGCGACATCCCCATCGCATAGGCAGCGAGGCCGATCAGCGCGCTGCGCGCCCCACCCAGGAACCGCTCGCAGAATCCCAGCGCGAGCCCGAAGCCGGCCATGTAGAGAATGACGCCGAGCACGCCGCCGTCGGCATAGCCGTGGGTGAGCACGGTGCTCGCCATGTCGATGAGCGGCAAGCCGAAGTGCTGCTCGATCAGCTCCTCCACCTGCCACGTCTCCACCGCCATCACCCGCTCCTTGTTCGGCCAGATGAAGCGGGGGATCGTGGAGACCAGCGCGGCCGCAAAGACTTCCCCGCGCATGACCGGCGTCCCCTCGTGATGCGACTGAGCGATGTCGAGCAGGAGATCGATCATGCGGGTCCGATCGTGGACGTTCTCGAGGTAGGGGCTGTCGGCGGAGAACGAGTCGGCCCAATCGAACGTGGCGAGGGCTTCCGGGATCACCTGGTGGAGGAGGGTGTCGCTCCGGCTGGTGAAGTCCGAGCCGTAGATCCCGGCCTGATCCGCCACCGTGCGCAGATGAAACATGAACGGCCACATCACGAACGTGGTGAAGGCGGCGATCGCCGCGTAGACCGCCACGCGGCGCAAGGACAGCCGGCGCCCGGTCCAGATCCCCACCAGAAGCAGGGCCACGATGATGTCCAGGAGCAGACGCCGGGCCCAGAGAACCGAGAACAGCAGCTCGCCGCCCACGATCAGGAGGCCGAGGGTCCGCCGCGCCGGCCGGCGATCCATGGCGAGCACCGCGCCGAGCATCACGATGAGGGGCCGCCCCAGGAGGCTCAGCTGAATGGCAATGGAGGCGCCGGTGCCGACCTCGGTCATGATGTCGCCGGCATGGGAGAGCACCAGGCCTTGCGACGCCGCGTAGGCGCGGAGCGCCCAGATGACACCGGCCAGCGCCAGCACGACGACGGGGCGGGTGGCCTGGATGCGCCCGCACACCGCCGCCTTGCGCAAGCCGACGCCGCCCGCCGGGCTCACCAGACGGAAGCCGGCACGGGCGGCGCTCAGGCCGACCGCCAGCAGCAGCAGGGCCTGAACCGCATAGCCGACGCGCAGCGAGGACACGCCGGTGGATCGCGGACCCACCACCCCGCCCGCCGCGAAGAACACCGCGGTCGACACGAGCAGCACCGTCCACAGCCCCAGGCGCACGGGCCGGACGTAGTAGCAGTACCCCCAGTACGCGAACGCGGTCCCCATGAAGAGCCAGGCCAGCACGGCGTAGCCTTCCACCAGGCCGCGACCCGCGAGATCGTTGGCGAGCAGCGTGAGGGCCGCCGCCGCGAGCAGGCCGCCCATCAGCAGGACCTCCGGCTCGGGCAGGCTCAGCTGGTCGCCGCGCATAGGATCCGCGCCATGACGCGCTCGTTGAGGTGTCCGTTGTCGAGACAGCGCTGCCGTCCCTGCTCGGCGAGCGCGCGACGACGCGCGCCGTCGGCGATCAGCTCGCGGCAGCGCTCGGCGCACTCCCGCGCATCGCTCCAGAACAGCGCTTCCTCGCCCTCGTGGTACAGCGCGCGGTGCTCGCTGGTCCGCTCCGCGCAGAGCACCCCGCCCGCGTGCGGGATCTCCATGGACCGCTGCGTGTGGAGGTCGCGATTGCCCTTCGAGAGCAGCCCCAGGCACGCTTTCGCGGCGCGAATGGCCTTGGTGTAGTCGGTGCCGTAGATCGAGGGACCGCGCCACGAGGGCCGGATCGCCGGCCATTCGCGGGCCTTCTGCCAGCCGTCGCCATAGATGGCGAGCGGGACCCCGCGGTCGATCAGCTCGACGGCGAGCGCGCCGCGCTCCGGCATCCACGTCCCGATGAACAGCACGTCCTGCGCCCAGCGGGCGCGCTCGTGCTCGTCCAGCGTGGAGGGAGCGTGGGCCTCCTCGTCCGCGCTACGGAAGACGCGCAGCACCCGCCGGGCGCCGTACGACTCCGCCTCCGTCACGTTGATCTCCCGGACCACGACGAGACAGTCGTAGAGCGGCACGGATTGGAGATAGAGCCGCCAGCGCTGCCCGTCGCGCGATCCGAAGGGATCGTCCAGGTTGTAGTTCACCACGCTGCCGCAGCGCCGCCGGAGCTCCCACACCAGCGAGGGGCCCACGAGCTCGCCCCCGTCCACCAGCCCGACGTCCCACGAACCGGACGGCACCCGGGACAGGACCGACCGGCGCAGCATCCCCTCGAGGCCGAGCGCTCCCGTCCGCCACGTCCAGCGGGCCAGCCAGGTCGGCCGAGACACGCTGACCCGGGGATCGACCACGTGCACGTCGTGGCCGAGCCGGCGCAGGGCATGCGCGCGGTGCCGCGACGTCCCGCTGTCCGGCCCCACGTAGAGCACCTTCATGCGCGGCTCCCGCCGTCGAGCAAGCGCTCGTACAGGCGCTCGACGGCGTCGCCGTACGCGCTCCAGCCCGAGAGCGAGCCCACGCGGCGCCGCGCCGCCTCGCCCATCTCGCGCCGGGCGTCGGGGTGCGCCAGCATCCATTCGAGCCGCTCCCCGAGGGCCCGCGGATCCCGGATCGGCACGATGAAGCCCTCGCGGCCGTCGTCGAAGAGGTCCTCCGCCCCCGTATTGGGCGTGGCGATGACGGGCACGCCGCACGCCATCGCCTGGGCCTGCACCCGCGCCAGCCCCTCCTCGATGGAGGGCAGGACGAGGACCGAGCCTTGGCTGTACGTCGCGGCGAGCTGATCGGGCGGCACGAACCCCTTCATCGTGACGATGTCCGCGTGGCGCGCCAGGAGCGCCCGCGCCTCGGTGGAGACGGCCCCCACCAGCCAGAGCTCGGCGCGGCGCCGGAGCACGAGGGGGCGCATCGCGTCGAGCAGGTAGCCGATCCCCTTCCGGACCGACGCGCTCCCCACGAAGAGGACGCGGAACCGATCGTCCTCCCGCGGGTGCGGCCGGAATCGCCGCAGATCGACGCCGTAGGGGGTGACGTGGACGCGGGCCGCGGGCACGCCGCGCGCCTCGAACGTGCGGCGCACGAACGTCGACGGCACCGCGATGGCATCGGCGCTCGCGTACTCGGCGAGCTCCCGCTCCACGAGCCAGTCCGGGAACCCGTCGGGCGGCGGGCACGACCAGCGGGCGAACTCCTCGGTGAGGAGATCGCGCTGGAACAGGATGTGGGAGGAGCCGCGATTGCAGACGTGACGCCCGCCGCTCCGCTGCACCAGTGGCCCGAGCTCCGTGCCCCAGGTGGACAGGGCGTCGACGAGCGCGATGCCCTCGAGCCGCGGCGCCGCCCACCGCGCCAGCTCGGCGCGCGCCCGCCGCTCCATCGCCCAGAACCACGGGCCGGGCAGATAGAGCCCGAAGCGCGCCAGCCGGCGCAGCGCCTGGCTGGATGTCGCCCACCCGAGCTTGACGTGGATCCGCGAGGCGACGGCAGGATCGATCATGCGTCGGGGGGTTGCGGTATAGAGCGATACGTCCCAGCCGCGCCGGCCGAGCTCGCGCCCGTGGTCGAACAGCCAGAAGGGCGTGTGGGACACCACGCCGACTCTCGGGCGCGCGGCGCACCCCCCCGTCTCGGGCCGGGAGACGCTCGACAAAGATCCGGGCACCCGCATCGCCTAGGCCCCCTGCACCGCGGTCATGAGGCCGAGGCGCGTGAGCGACGCCCGTCCGACGCGCATCGCCACCGCCCGCTCGCCGGCCTGAAGGCCGATCAGCCACACCGCGAGGCAGCTTCCGGCGAGCGCGGCGCCGCCGACGAGGCCCCACCGGATCAGCGCGGGGCCGCCCACGAGCAGTGCCAGCCCCCACGCCGCGGGAAACGCCAGCGTCGCGGCGGCGATCAAGGTCCCCCACTGCCGGGCCGCGAACGAGAGGTAATCCGCCCGCACGAGCCGGCAGGCCTCCCACGGCACGAGCACGTAGCAGGCCACGGCCTCGCCGGCGATCAGGCCCAGCGGGATGGCGGTGGCGCCGAATCCCCGCATGAGCAGGAGCGCCGCCACGCTGAGGCCCACGACGCTGGAGGCGACGGTGGCGACCGCCACGATCTGGGGGCGGTTGAATGCCACGGGCAGCACACTGCTCGCCACCCAGGGGCCCTGGAGGAGCACCTGAACGAGCAGCAGGTGCAGGAGGTGGACATCGGCGGTCAGCCGGCCGCCCGTCCACCGCGCGATCACCTCGTCCCCCACCTGCCAGAGCGCGGCCGCGAAGGCGACGGACAGCGCGCCGCTGCCCAGGGCGCTCAGCCGGTGCATCATGCGGAGGTGCGCGAAGTCGCCGATCGCTTCGAGCGCGGTCAGGTGCGGCCAGAGGGCATTGTTCACCGTGAACACCACCTGACGCACCAGGCTCGTCAGCGTGCGCGACACCACGAACACGGCGACCACGGCGCCGCCGAGCTGCGTGACCAGGAGCAGTACCGAACCCTGGAGGATCAGCGCATTGGAGAGCGTCATCAGAGCGAAGAGGAGGCTCGGCGCCAGCAGCACGCGAAGCGCCTGCGCCCGGGCCCGCATCGGCCGCGGCCAGAGCACGGGCCAGCGCCGCGCCACGTGCCACAGGACGAAGGTCACGACGGCGGCGAGCGGCAGGAGCTGGGAGGCGGCGAGCGCCGGCATGCCGCCGCCGAGGCCGAGCACGAGCGGAACCAACCCGAGCGCGGTGAGCGCGCGGGCGTTCCCGACCCACTCGGACCACGCCAGGCGCCCCGTCGTCCGGTAGGTCGCGACGAGGACCCCCACCGGCATGGCGAAGAGGATCTGCGCGCCGAGCAGCCACGCCACCCAGGCCGCGTCGCGCGGGGGAATCGCGTGGAGCCCCAGCCAGGCCGCCAGGGGCAGTTGAAAGGCCGCCACCGCGAGCAGGATGGTGCCCGCGCCCGCAACCACGCCGTAGAAGGCGAGCGCCGAGGCCTGGTAGCGGGCATAGGCGTCCAGGTCACCGCGCGCGTACTCCTGGGTGAGGCGATTGACCCCGGCCGTGCTCACCCCGAGATCGAAGGTGGAAAGATACGCGGTCAGCGAGGCGAGGGCGAGCCACTCCCCGTACGCGGTGGCGGACCAGTGATGCAGGTAGAGGGGCACCAGGAGCAGGTGCCCGAAGGTCCGGATCCCCTGCCCGAAGATCAGGGCGGCGAACCCTCGCACCACGCGGCCCGGTCTACCGATCGTCGCGACCGTCATCGTCCATGCGCCATGAGCGGTAGTACTCGGGCCGCGGCCGGACCGGCCTGCCGTCGACCCCGTTCACGACGACGCCGAGCAGGCATGCCCGCACCATCCAGAGACGCTGCACCGCCTCCTGCGCCTCCTCGCGGTTCGCGCGTCCCTGGCGCAGGACGAGGACCACGCCGTCCACCCGGGGGGCAAGGGTGATCGCGTCGCTGACGCCGAACATCGGAGGCGCATCGATCACGATGTGATCGAAGCGCTCCGACAGCTCCTCCATCGCGCGATTGAACCGCCGCGAGGCCAGAAGCTCGGCCGGGTTCTGGGGCCTCCGGCCGGCGGGAATGAGGTGGAGCTTCGGCACGCCCGTCGCCATCAGCACGCCCCGCAGGTCCGACTGGCCGGAGAGATACGCGGAGAGTCCCGGCCCGCGGGGCGCGCCCAGGATCGTGTGGAGCTCAGGATGACGCAGGTTGCCATCCACCAGGAGCACGTCACCCGAGCCAAGCTGGGCGAGGGCCACCGCGAGGTTCATCGCCAGGGCGGTCTTGCCGTCTCCCGCATCGAGCGAGGTCACCAGCACCGTCCGCGGGGGCCGCCCCGGGGTCGAGTAGAGGAGGCTCGTGCGCAGCTCGCGGAACGACTCGGCGAAGCGCGAAGCGGACTCCTGATGCGTGAGCAGTGCGAAGCGGAACTGGCGCGGGCTCCCCGGGAGGGCGCCCCGCCGGGGCGGCCGTCCGAGCCGCGCGACGCGCGGCACTACGCCCAGGCGGGGCACGCCGAGCAGGCGCTCGACCTCGTCATCGCTCCGAATCTTCCGGTCCATCCGCTCCGCGACCAGCACGGCGGCGAGGCCGCCGAGCAGCCCGACCACCGTCGCCAGCGCCACGGTGAGCGTCTTGCGCGGACGCGACGGCCACAGCGGCACCTCGGCGCGGTCCACGATGGAGATCGGCGACGTGAGGAGGTCGGCGGAGATCTGGGTCTCCTTCAGTCGCGTCAGCAGGGACGTGTAGAGCTCGCGGTTGGCGTCCACGTCGCGGCGAAGGATGTTGTACTCGACCATCTTGTCGCCGAGCTTGAGAGCCTCCGCGCGCTGCTGGTCCATCGTCCGCTCTACCTGGCGCTCGTTCTCGCGGGCCGCGCGGTAGTCGGTCTCGATCCCCTGGACGATGCGGTCCACCTCCGCGCGGATCTGCGCGCGCATCTCGCCGATGCTCTTCTCGAGCTGCCGCATGCGCGGATACTCGGGGCGGAAGGTCTGCGCGAGCTGCTGATACTCGGCCTCCATGCCGCCCAGATCGCCCCGGAGCTTGACGATGAGCGGGCTCTGGAGCACCGCGGGCAGCGCGGCGATGTCCTGGTTGCCCCGCGCCTGCTGCACCAGGCTCTCCTTGGCGATGCGGTCGCCGCGGGCCTTGATGAGCGCGTCGGACAGGGTGGCGAGCTGCTGGGTGATGAGGTCCTGGCGCTCCGTCCCGCCCGTATTGCGGCCCATCAGCGTGGCCGGGGCGACGAAGTTGATGCCGTTGGCCTTGAGGAAGACCGCGAGCTTGCTCTCCGCCGCCTCCAGCCGGCCGCGCGCTTCCGTCAACTGCTTGGAGAGGAATCCGCTCGCGTAGCGGCCGCTCGTCACCTTGCCCTCGATGGCCTGCTCGAGGAAGGTGTCGCTGAGCGTATTGGTCACGCGCGCGGCGAGGGCCGGGTCACGGCTCTCGAAGGACACCTTCACCAGCCGTGAGCCGCGCACCGGCTCCACGATGAGGCGGCTCTGGAACACCCGCGCGAGGGGGGACTCGATCACCAGACCCTCGTTGGAGCCCGACTCCATCGGCGGTGGGCGCAGCGCGGCCAGTCGCGTCCGCACCCATCCGCGCGCCTCGTCGATCCACCCCCAGACGAGGTCGGGCGGCCCCTCCTGGAAATCCGGATGGCTGCCCAGGTTCAGCCGCGTGATCACCCGGTTGGCGAGGGTACGGCTCTGCAGTAGCCGCTGCTGGGTGATGAGGGCGTCCGGCAAGGGATCGATCTGCTTGGCGACCTCGTCGAAGGTGAGGACGCGCGGCTCCTCCTTCTCGATGCGCAGCGTGGCGGTCGCGGTGTAGGTCGGCGGCGTCACGAGGACCCAGATCGCCGCGATCAGCACTGTCACGGTCAGCACCAGGAAGAAGATCCGCCGCCGGCGCCGCAGCGCCTTCCAGAACGTCCCAGGCGCGGCGGCCGCGCCCTCGACCACCGGCTCGGCGGCCTCGGGGCCCCAGGGGAATCCCCCCGGCGGCGCCCACATCAGCGTGCTGCCCACGTCGCGTGACGAGGCCCGCACGGGCAGATCGCCCGCGCCGAGCTCGCCCGCGGGGTCACGTCGATCTCTCACAACCCCACCCCCACACCGAAGACGCCGCGGAGTATGTCGATGGCTCCGTAGACGAATGCCTTGATCGCGGATTTGCCCACCACGACGACGTCGTTCTTCTGGACGCTCGGGGATTCCTTCCCCGCCTCGAAGTCGTCCAGATCGAACGACTGCATGTCGACTTGACCGTCGGGCTTCTTTCGGAACAGGCGCACGTCGCCCCACGCGGCCACGTTCGTGGGACCGCCGGCGGCGACGATCGCCTGGTGAAGCGTGGTGCGGCCCTTGAGCTGCACCGGGCCCGGCTTCGCCACCTGGCCGCCGACGTAGACCGACCCCGCGCGCGGCACCTGAATGACGTCCCCTGCCTCGAGCAGCACGTTGAGCTCCTCGTTCCCGTTGGCGATGGCCTCCAGGTCGATGGTGGTCATCACGTCCGCCATCTCGGGGTCGGCGGGAACGGCGGGGCTCCCCGCGGGCCGGACGGTCGCCGGCGGCGCCGCGGCGGCGGGATTCCCGGCGGGCCGCACGGGTCCCGCCGGCGCGCCCCCGCCCTCCGGGCGGCCGGGAGGCGCGACAGCGCCGTTCGCCTGTGCGGCCGCCACCGCCTCGCGCGGCGCACGCCGGAAGAGGTACACGATCTGGTCGGCCTCGTCGGTGAGGCCTTCCGCCATCGCCAGCGCGTCGGCGAGCCGGAGGCGACCCGAGAGCTCCACCACTCCGCCCTTCTTCACCGCGCCCAGCACGGAGACCCGCTGGCTGCGCCGCTCGTGCACAAACACCGACACCTGGGGATCGTGCATGTACTTCTGCTGAAGCCGCTTCCGGATGTCCTCTTCCAGATCGGCGGCGGTGCGTCCGGCCACGGGCACCTCGCCGAGGAGCGGCAAGTTCACCGAGCCCTGCTTGGGCACGCGTACCCTGCGCCCCGAGAGCTCCGACAGATCGATGACCGAGATCTCGATGAGGTCGCCGTAGCCCAGCGGAAGATCCGCCGGGTCGCCCGACGGTGCGGCGCGGCGAAACAGCCGACTATTGAGCATGGCGGCGCTGGCCCCGCTCTCGGTCGCAGCTGCGCCCCGCGCCACTTCCGGTGGCAGCGACGAGGGCGGCGCCTCCGCGCGATGCGTCGACGCGCAGGCGCCCACGATGGCCGCGCTGAGCGCGAGCGCGGCGCCCATTGGTACGAGCTGAAGCCTCATGCCCTATAGAACTCCGGTCCTATAGAGCCCGTCCCGCCGGGCGCCACCTCGAACATGGCGCTTCACCGCGAGCAAGGCATGTGCCACGCCATCCGCGACCGACGATGGGTGCGGGATGACGTGGACCCCGTGCCGCGACCGACGGCCCGCTCGCGCGTCGGGGAACAAACGATCCGAGGACGCGTCGGAGCGTTACGGCGAGACTTTACCGGAAGACGTCAGCTTTACCGTGTAGACGCCCAGCCGCGGAACGGTCGTCCGGCAACTTCGGTGGGACGAATAGGCGGCGCTTTCGACGCATCCATGCTAATGATTCGAGCAACGCTCATGACGGAGCCTCGCGACTACGACCTCATCGTGATCGGATCCGGGCCGGCCGGTGAAAAAGGCGCGGCGCAGGCCGCGTACTTCGGCAAGCGCGTGGCCCTCGTGGAGCGCGCGCCGTATCTCGGCGGCGCGGGCGTGAATACCGGCACGGTGCCGTCGAAGACGCTGCGCGAGACCGCGCTCTACTATTCCGGCATCCGCCAGCGGGGTCTCTACGGCGTGGACTATCGTCTGGATGGCGCCCTCACGATCGGCCACTTCATGCATCGCGAGCGCGAGGTGGTGGACTCCCTCCGCGGCGCGGTCGAGCGGAACGTGGCCCGCCATGGGATCGACCTGATCCGCGGGACTGCGCGCTTCGAGGACGTCCATACCGTGGTGGTGAGCGGCGCGCCCACCGGCGAGCTGCGCCTCCGCGCGCCGGTGATCCTCATCGCGACCGGCTCCGTGCCCAATCGCGGCACCGATTTCCCCCGCGACGATCCGCGCTTCTACGACAGCGACTCGATCCTGACCATGAACCGCCTCCCCCGACGCCTGGCGGTGATAGGCGCCGGCGTCATCGGGTGCGAGTACGCGTGCATCTTCGCCGTGCTCGGCATCGCCGTACAGATGATCGACGGCCGCTCGCGGCTGCTCGGATTCCTCGACGCCGAGACCTCCGACCGGCTGCGCCTCCAGATGGAGCTGCTCGACATCCGCATGGCGCTGGGCGATGGGGTGACGGCGGTGCGGCCGGAGGCCGACGCGGTGCGCCTCGACCTCAAGAGCGGAGCGACGGTGGAAGTGGATGCGGTGCTGGTAGCGGCGGGCCGCCTCGGCAACACCGCCGGGCTCGGCCTCGAGCGCCTGGGCATCAGGGTCGAGGACCGCGGGCACATCAGGGTGAACGAGCACTTCCAGACCCAGGTCTCGCACATCTACGCGGCGGGTGACGTCATCGGCTTCCCCGGGCTGGCCGCGACCTCGATGGAGCAGGGCCGGGTGGCGATCTGCCACGCCTTCGGCTTCGCCTACAAGACGGAAGTCTCGCGCGTGCTCCCCCTCGCCGTCTACAGCATCCCGGAGGTGTCGATGGTCGGCGAGACCGAGGAGAGCTGCCGTGAGAAGGGGCGCCCGTACTGCGTGGGGCGGGCGGAGTATCGCGGCAACGCGCGGGGCCAGATCGTGGGCGACCTCGCCGGCCAGGTGAAGCTCGTCTTCGACCCGCGCGACCGCCGGCTGCTCGGCGTCCACATCGTGGGCGAGGACGCCGCCGAGCTGATCCACGTGGGCGTGATGGTGCTGCAGGCCCAGGGCTGCATCGACGCCTTCATCGACGCCGTCTTCAACTACCCGAGCCTCGGCGAGGCGTACAAGTACGCGGCGTACGACGGACTGGGCGCGCTGGCCCGACGTCGCTCGTGACCGTTGCGCGGGCCCTCGCGCTCGCCATCTTCCTCATGACCTATCTCGGCCTCGCCCTGGGGCGGGTGCCGGGTTTCCGCATCGACCGGACGGGCATGGCCATCGTGGGCGCGGCCGCGGCGGTGGCCACTGGCGCCATCGCCTGGGACCGCGCGGTCGCGGCGGTGGACGCCCACACGCTCATCCTGCTCTTCGGCATGATGGTGGTGGGCGCCTATCTCCGCCTCTCGGGCTTCTTCGCCCTCGTGACGCGCCAAACCGTCCGCCTCGCGCGCACCCCGGTGGCGCTGCTGGGCCTCCTCGTCCTGGCCGCCGGCGTGCTCTCCGCCCTCTTCGTCAACGACGTAGTGCGCCTCGTGCTGGCGCCGCTGGTGGTGGACCTCGCGCCGGCACGGCCTGCCGCCCGTGCCGTATCTCATCGCGCTCGCGGCCGCCTCCAATGTCGGCAGCGTGGCGACCCTTACCGGCAACCCGCAGAACATGCTGGTGGGGAGCTACTCGGGGGTGAGCTCTCGCGCGTTCCTCCTCGCCGAGGCCCCCGTCGCCCTCGTCGGCCTCGCCGCGGTGTTCCTCGCGGTGTGGCTCACGTACCACCGGCGGCTGCCCCCCGCGCTCGCGCCGGTGGCCCGGACGAGCGGCTGGCGCTCCACTATCCCCTCATGTGGAAGACCGGCGCGGTGGCGCTCGTGATGCTGGCGGGCTTCCTGGCCGGCGTGCCGATCGCGCTGGTGGCGATCGCGGGGGCCGCCTACACGCTCATCACCCGGCGCGTGAAGCCCGAGAAGGTCTACGCCGAGATCAACTGGGGCCTCCTCGTGCTCTTCGCCGGGCTCTTCGTGGTCATCGGCGCGGTGGAGGACTCGGGCTCGCCGAGGATTTCCTCGCCCTGGCGCGCCGGACCAACCTCCACCAGCCGCCCGTCCTCATCGCCGTGACGGCCGCGCTCTCGAACGTCGTGTCCAACGTGCCCGCGGGGCTGCTGCTCAAGCCCGTCGTCACGACGCTCGGGGAGCCGCAGCGCGCGTGGCTCCTCGTGGCCATGGCCTCCACCCTTGCCGGCAACCTGACGCTCATCGGCTCGGTGGCGAACCTCATCGTCGTGGAGGCGGCGCGCGAGGCGCGCATCGACATCGGCTTCATGGAGTACGCCCGCGTGGGGGTGCCGCTCGCGCTGGCGACGCTGCTGCTGGGTTGGGCGCTGCTCCGCTGACCGCGCCTACTCGCCGCTCTGCGCGATGAGCTTGGCCACGAGCCCCGTCCAGCCCGTCTGATGGCTGGCGCCGAGGCCGGCGCCGGTCTCCCCGTGGAAGTACTCGTGAAACGGGATGAGGTCGCGCCAGTGAGGATCGCGCTGGAAGGTCTCCACGCCGCCGAACGCCGCGCGGCGGCCCTCCGGCCCGCGGAGGAAGATGCGCGAGAGGCGGCGCGAGAGCTCCAACGAGACGCCCCAGAGGTTCATCCGCCGCCCGGATCGGGTCGGGCACTCGACGGTGAGGCCGTCGCCCAGGAACCAATGGAACTTCTGGAGCGACTCGATGAGCAGGTAGTTCACCGGGAACCAGATCGGCCCGCGCCAGTTCGAGTTTCCGCCGAAGAGCGGGATCGAGGACTCCGCCGGCTCGTAGTCCACCCGGTGCTGCATGTCGTCGAGGTCCAGGACGTACGGGTGGTCGCGATGGTACCGGGATAGCGCGCGGATCCCGTGCGGCGACAAGAACTCGTTCTCGTCCAGCATGTACCGCAGCACGCGCGGCAGCTGGGGCTGTGTCACGATGGAGAGGAGCCGGCGGATCTTGCCATCCAGGCGCTGCACTTCCACGATGTGGTCCGCCAGGTCCGGGCGATTGTCGATGAACCACTGCATGCGGCGCTTGAAGCCCTCGAGGCGATCCACCTTGTCGGGCTCGAGGGTCTCGACGGCGAACAGCGGGATCAGCCCCACCATGGAGCGAACGCGCAGGGGAATGGGATCGCTGCCGTCCCCGTGGAGCACGTCGTAGTAGAAGCCGTCCGCCTCGTTCCAGAGGCTGATCCTCCCCTCGCCGCCGAGATGGTGCATGGCGTGGGCGATGTACATGAAGTGCTCGAAGAACTTGCTCGCGACGTCCTCGTAGGCGGGATCTTCCTGGGCCAGCTCGAGCGCGATGGCCAGCATGTTGAGCGAGTACATGCCCATCCAGCTCGTGCCGTCCGACTGCTCGATGTGCCCGCCCGTGGGCAGCGGGGCCGATCGATCGAACACCCCGATGTTGTCCAGGCCGAGGAAGCCCCCCTGGAACACGTTGTTCCCCTCGGCGTCCTTGCGGTTCACCCACCACGTGAAGTTGAGCAGGAGCTTGTGGAAGACTTTTTCGAGGAACGCCCGGTCGCCCTTGCCGCGCAGCCGCCGCTCGATCTTGTAGACGCGCCACGCCGCCCAGGCGTGGACGGGCGGGTTCACGTCGCCGAAGTTCCACTCGTAAGCCGGGATCTGGCCGTTCGGGTGCATGTACCACTCGCGGAGGAACAGGATGAGCTGCGCCTTCGCGAACTCCGGGTCGAGCAGGGCGAGCGGGATCGTGTGGAAGGCCAGATCCCACGCGGCGTACCACGGATACTCCCACTTGTCCGGCATCGAGATCACGTCTTCGTTGTAGAGGTGCGTCCACTCGTGATCGCGCCCCACCGTCCGCGCGGCCGGCGGCGCCGGCTGCGTCGGGTCGCCGGCGAGCCAGCGCCGCACGTCGAGGTGGTAGAACTGCTTGCTCCAGAGCAGGCCCGCCGCGGCCTGGCGCATGACGCGGCGGGCGTCCTCGGAGCGCTCGGGGGGCAGCAGCCCCTCGTAGAAGGCGTCCGCCTCTTCCCGCCGCGCGCGCATCACCATGTCGAAGGCGGCGCCGAAGGGACCCGCGGCGGGCGCGTGATCGCTCAGCCGGAGGCGCAGCACCGCCTCGCCGCCCGGGGCGGCCGTGACACGGTAGTGGGGCGCCATCTTGGTGCCGACCAGGGAGGGATTCACCGCGTCCGCGTGCCCGCCCACGATGGCCAGGCCGATGCCGTCTTTGACGTACGGCGTGGCGTTGGGGACGTCGAAGAGGCGCGCGGTGTTGGTCTCGTTCTCGGTGAAGAGAAGCGGCGGCGCGCCCTCGCAGAAGAGGTGGCGCGCCCCGAGCGTGGGATGCTCGGCGTCCACCGTGACGTAACCCGCCCCCCGCGCGCCGGCGGCGAGCCGCGGCCGCTTCGCGCCCACGTCCCAGGCCCACGTGTTACGGAACCACAGGGTCGGCGCCACATGGAGCTCGGCCGCCTCGGGCCCGCGGTTCGTCGCGGTGATGCGCACCAGGATGTCATCGACGGCGGCCTTGGCGTACTCGATCGTCACGTCCCAGTAGCGGCCGCCCTCGAAGACGCCGGTGTCGATCAGCTCGAACTCGGGGACGTCGCGGCCCCGTCGCCGATTCTCCTCCACGAGCGCCGCGTAGGGGAAGGCCGCCTGAGGGTACTTGTAGAGGCCCTTCATGTAGGAGTGGGTCGGCGTCGAGTCGAGGTAGAAGTAGTATTCCTTCACATCCTCGCCGTGATTGCCCTCCGGGCCGGCGAGGCCGAAGAGGCGCTCCTTGAGGATGGGGTCGCGGCCGTTCCACAGCGCGAGCGCGAAGCAGAGGCGCTCGTGGTTGTCGGAGATGCCGAGGATCCCGTCCTCGCCCCAGCGATACGCCCGCGAGCGCGCGTGATCGTGCGGGAAGTACTCCCACGCGTGCCCCTGGGGGCTATAGTCCTCGCGGACCGTCCCCCACTGCCGCTCGGCGAGGTAGGGGCCCCAGCGCTTCCAGTGCGCCGTCCGGGCGTCGGACTCCGAGAGTCGCCGAGCCTCCGCGCCGCCGTACGCCGTCATGTCGCGCGCCCCTCGTCCACCGGCCTCATGGGATCAGGCGCATCACGTGCCCGTCGGGATCGCGGACGGTGAGCCCGCGGCCAAAGCCGAGCGCGCCGTCGGGCAGGCTCACCGGCCCGGGAGACACCAGCGCCGCGCGTCCCGCGCGCAGGCGCGCCATCGCTTCGGTCAGGTCGCCCACCATCACCGTAGTCTGCCAGTGGACGAGGTCGTTCGCCCGCGTGTCAGGGGGGTAGGGCCGCCCGTCGCGAGGCGCCAGGTATTCCAGCAGCTCGATGCCGGGCCCTGCCGCCGCGCGAAGCGTGGTGATGCGCAGGCGCGCTCCGAACACGTTGTTGAGGCGCTCCTGCTCGGGGCCGTGGTTCTCGCTGCCGCCGGCCACCGCGAAACCGAGGGCCTGCTGGTAGAAGTGGAGGCTTCGCTCGGTGTCGGCCACCACGATCGCGGTATGGTCGATGCCCAGGAACAGCGCGCCCGACTTCGCCTGCCAGCGCGAATCGCCCCTGCCCGGCGGGAAGGCGATCAGCTCGAGCACATGCCCGTCGGGGTCCCTGAAGTAGAACGCCTCGATGCCCCCCGCGTCCGGATTCCAGTCCGGCAGCCGCTGCGGGCCCGATGAAGCATGGCGCACGCGGTGCTCCCGCAGCCGCCGATACGCCGCATCCATGTCGCTCACCACGATGGCCACGTGCTGAAACCACTGGTCCTGGCTCCGCGAGTCCGGGGGAATCGGGCGGCCCGTGGAGGGCGCGAGATATTCGGTCAGCTCGATGCGCTCCGCACCCAGGCGGAGCCGCGCCACTCGCATCCGAAGGCCGAACAGACCCTGGAGATGCTCGTAGGCGTCGCCGGCCGCTTCGATCTCCGATTCCTTCTCGAAGCCCAGCACGCGCGAGTAGAAGTCCACCGAGCGGTCGAGATCGGTGACCGTGATCCCCACCGTGGCGACCGCCCCGGCGCGCGGCGCGCTCGGAGCTTGCGCGGACGCCCCCGGGGAGGCCACGAGCAGGGCCAGGAGCAGCACCCCCATCGCGTAGCCGCACTTGAAGATGCAGCGGCGACGACTGGCATGGTGAAGCTTCGCGCAGATCACGCCTCCCGGGCCGGTCCGGCGCCGATACACCTCCGCGGCGAGCAGCATCCCCAGCGGTGGCGCCAGAAAGTAGATCCAGAAGGCACGCCACATATGTGCGCCCAGCGCGGACGCGAGCGTGCGCGCGGGATTCATGCTCATGCCGGACAGCGGGGCCTCGATCGTGATGTACGCGGCCACCAGCGCGCCGGCGAAGAGTCCGGTGAAGCGGGCGAGGCCCTCCGCGTTCGAGGTGGTCAGGACGACGCTCATCAGGACGAACGAGATCACGGCCTCCGCCGCGAAGGCGACCGCGATGCCGGGTGAGCCGGGCTGGGTGACCGCGTGGTTCACCGCGGGATCGGCGAGGACGCCGCCCAGGATGACTCTCGCGACCGCCACGCCCGCGGCGCCGCCACACACCTGCGCGAGGGCGTAGAACGCCGCGTCCCACCGCGCCACCTTGCCGAGCCGCAGGAAGGTCAGGGTGATCGAGGGATTCAAGTGGGCGCCGGACTGCTGGCCCCAGCGCGAATAGATGATGCTCACCGCGGTCGCCCCCATCGCGAGCCCCATGAGGACGCGGCGCAGCCACGCGGTGGCGATGGCCTGGCGCACGGGCGAGCCGGGGTGCTCGAGCAGGGTCGTGAAGAGGCACGCGGACAGCATGAAAGCGCCGAGGCCGGCCGCCTCGATCAGATATTCGGGCCAGTGTCGCCGCAGCGCCGTGACGAGACTCATCCGAGCCGCGCCCGCAGGTGCTCGGCCACGCGCAGCGCGTTGGCCATCACGGTCAGCGCCGGATTCACCGCCCCGCTCGACGGGAAGAAGCTCGCGTCGACCACGTAGAGATTGTCCACCTCATGGGCGCGGCAGAACGGGTCGAGGGCAGACCGCCGGGGGTCACGGCCGAAGCGTACGGTCCCGTTCTGATGGGCCACGCCGGCCAGCGGGATGCGATCCCCGATGAAGAGGTTCCGGGCGAACAGGCCTTGATGGCACTCGTCGCCGTGGACGCCGCATTTGCTCTGCTGCCGCATGAGGCCCTCGAGCGTCGCGATGAGCCGCTCGTGACCGGCGGTGTTGTTCGGCCGGTAGCTCAGCACGATGCCGCCCTTGTCGTCGAGGGTCACGCGGTTGTCCGGGTCGGGCAGGTCTTCCGAGGTGAGCCAGAAGTCCAGCGAGTGACGCGCCATCAGCTCGAGGGTCCAGCCCGGCGCGATGGCGGGGGCGCCCGCCTTGAGCGTGTCCCCATCCACCTTCCCCACGAATGAGATATGCCCCATGGGGAAGCTCCAGTCCCGGGAGCCCCAGTAGAAATCATTGAGCGCGAGCGTCTTCTGGAACACTGTCGCATTCGGGCACCGCGAGACGGCCAGATGGATGGAGTTCACGTGCCCCATGTAGTGGCGGCCCACCACGCCCGAGCCGTTGGCGAGCCCCTGCGGGTGCATGCCGCTCGCCGAGCGGAGCAGCAGCGCCGCGGAGTTGATGGCGCCCGCGGACACGACCACGATGTCCGCCGAGTGCACCTCCTGGCCGCCGTCGCGCCGCACCACGATGCGCGTCACCTCACGCCCCGAGGCGCTCGTCTCCAGGCGCTCCACGTAGGCGCCGGTGAGGAGCGTCACATTCGGATGCGCGAGCGCGGGGTCCACGCAGACGACCTGCGCGTCCGACTTCGCGTTCACCAGGCAGGGATGGCCGTCGCACGTCGCGCAGCGGATGCACGGGCTGGTCCGCGGGCTCCGCTCGTCGAGCATCACCCCCAGCGGAACCGGGAAGGGCTGCAGCCCCTGGCGCATGAAGTCCTCGGCGAGGGCCTGGATGCGGGGCTCGTGGCTCACCGGAGGATGCGGATACGGCGCGCTCGCGGGCGGATCGGTGGGATCGGCCCCGCGCTGGCCATGGACGTGATACAGACGCTCGGCCTGCGTGTAGTACGGCTCGAGCTCGTCGTAGCCGATCGGCCAGGCCGGCGAGATCCCGCCCCAGTGCCGCACCTCGCCGAAGTCCTCGCGACGCAGCCGGAACAGCGCCGCGCCGTAGAATTTCGTGTTGCCGCCCACGTAGTAGTTGGTATGGGGGTGGAGCTCCCGCCCCTGCGCGTCGCGCCAGACTTCCTTGGTCTGGTACTTGCCTTCCAGGTTCACCGCCCGCGTGCTCCAGTTCTCGCGCTCGCGCGGCACATAGCCGCCGCGCTCGAGGAGCAGGATGCGCTTGCCGGTGGACGCGAGCGCGTGGGTCAGGGTGCCTCCCCCCGCGCCGCTGCCGATGATCGCGACGTCGTAGTGGGCCATGTGTTTAGCCTCCGCGGGCGAACTCCGGGTAGAGCGTCATGCCGCCGTCGACGAAGATGGTCTGGCCGTGGATGTAGTCCGAGTCGTCGGAGGCCAGGAATACCGCCACTTTGGCGATGTCCTCCGGCTGGCCGATGCGACCGTAGGGAATCAGGTGCAGCAGGTCCTTGAGCGCGGCGGGCGTCTCCCAGGCCCCCCGATTGATGGGCGTCTGAATCGCGCCCGGCGCGATGGCGTTGACGCGGATCCGGTGGGGTGCCACCTCCTGCGCCAGCGATTCCATGAAGGCCCTCACCCCGCCCTTGGACGCCGCGTAGTTGACGTGTCCGGCCCACGGAATGCGCTGATGGACCGACGACATGCAGAGGATCTTGCCCGCCGCCCGCGACACGTCCTCGCGGATGCCCCGCGCGATCATGCTGCGCACCGCCTCCCGCGAGCAGAGGAACATGCCGGTGAGGTTGACGCCGATCACCGTGCTCCACTGCTGGAGGGTCATGTCGGCGACGGCCGCGTCCTTCTGGAGCCCCGCATTGTTGACGAGGATGTCGATGCCGCCCCATGCCCCCGCCATCTCGGCGAACATCGCCTGGACCTCGTCCTCGCGCGAGACGTCCGCCCGGATGGCGAGCGCGCGCACGCCGCCCGCGCGGATGTCCGCGGCCACTCGCTCGGCGGCATCGGGATGGCTCACGTAGTTCACCACGACGTCAGCCCCGGCCTTGCCTAGTGCGCGCGCCACGCCCTCGCCGATCCCCGAGTTGCCCCCGGTCACGAGCGCCGTCTGTCCCTTCAGAGGTTGTGCGTTCATGGTCTCCCCAGCATGTCCTTTGGACACGGCATCAGGCGGTGGCGGTGCGATCCAGCAGGAGCTCCGCCCAGCGCGCGGGGGCAATGGCCTGGGCGGCGGCGGCGACCCGCGGATCGAACTGCTTGCCGGCCTCCGCCGCTACCAGCGCCAGCGCCTCCGACAGCTCCCAGGCGCGCCGATCGGGGCGATCATGCATGAGCGCGTCGATCGTGTCCACGACCGCAAAGATGCGCGCGGCCAGCGGGATTTCCTCGCCGCGTAGGCCCTGCGGGTAGCCTCCACCGTCCCAGCGCTCGTGGTGACTGCCGACGACGTCGAGCGCCGGCGTCAGCAACGGCACCGGCTCCAGGATCTCCACGCCCGCGGCGGGATGCCGCTCGACCACCGGCCGCGCCGTCGCCGGCAGCGGGCCGGGATGGGCGAGCACGGCCTCGGGCGTCTGGACCTCGCCGATGTCATGGAGCCGCGCGCCCAGCTCGAGGGACTCCAGCTGGGCGGGGGTCAGGCCGAGGCCGGCCGCGAGCTCCCGCGAGGCAGCGGCCAGGCGGTCGAGAGAACCCGTCCGTCCATCGCGCGCTTCGAGCGCGCGGGTGAGCACGTCCACGACGCTCCGCTGGGAGACCCGCAGCCGCTCCACCATGAGGTGCAGCACGTTGGCCAGGAGGCCGACCTCGTCGCGCGTCCGGACGATCCGGCGCGGCATGAGGTCTCCTTCCACCACCCCGTGCGCGAGAGCCTGAAGCTCGGCGAGCGGACGGGTGATGTGCCGGGCCAGCGCCATGCTGGCGATCAGGGCCAGCGCCGCACCCACGAGGGCGCTCCAGTAGAGGCGCCGCCGCACGGCGTCCCGGGCGCCCAAGTAGGTGTTGGCGCGGAAATCCACCGCCAGGACCGCGACGATGGTCTGAGAGCCGTCGCGAATCGGCGCAAAGGCGCTGATCCACGCGCCGTCGGGGCCCGTGTAGACGTCCGTGAAGCCCGGCGTGCCCTCGATGAACGCGCGACGGACGATCTCCTGGACGCCCGGCTGGAGATGATAGTCCGACCCCACCGCGCCCAGGCCGTTGCCGACGACGCCGAGACGCGCGTGATCGGCCTGGACGTCGGTGAGCGTGTAGAGCGATTCGTCGAGCCCGTTGGCCTCCTGGATCAGGAGCAATCGATCGCGGATGGCCGCGTGGGCGCCTCCATCCCGACCGAGCCGGGCATGAAGATCGCCGTCCACGAGCAGGCTCCCGGTGCGCCCGATGTTGAGGAGCAGGGCCCCGAGCGACCGCCGCAGCTCGGCATCCTCCGCACGGTACTGCACGAAGCCGCTGGCGAGGATGCCGGCGCCCGCCAGGAGGGCGAAGGCCGCGGCCAGCCGGACGGCGAGCCGGCGCCAGATGGGCAGACGGACGGCCGGAGATTTCATGGGCATCACCTCGGCGCCGCGGCCCCTTCCTCGACTGACAGCTCGGACACGTCGCGCTCGAAGAAGAGCTCGACTGTCCAGTCGAGCACGACGCGGAGCCGCTGAGCCAGGGTCGGAAGCTTCAGCATATAGACCGTCTTCCACATGAGCCATGCGGGGAAGCCGTAAAGCTTGAGCCCGCGCAGGTCCGCCACCGCGGTGCGGCGGGACAGGGGCACCATCTCGCCCAGCAGCCGGAACGCGAAGGGTCGAGCGGGCCGGCCGGTCAGCTGCGCCTCGATCAGCTGCGCCAGCGCCCGACCCTGGCGCAGCGCTACCTGCGCGGTGGCGGGATAGGGCTGCCCCGTGTGGGGATCGATCTGGGCGGCGTTGTCGCCGAGGGCGTAGATGTCCGACGCGCCCTCCACTTCGAAGCGCTCGTTCACGATGAGACGCCCGTCCTTCGACTTCGGCAGGTCGAGCGCCGCGACCACGGGGCTCACGCGGTTGCCCGCGGTCCAGATAACGCAGCGGCTCTCGAGGAGACGACCGTCGGCGAGCGTCAGGCCTTCGGGCGAGACACGCGCGGCGCGGCCCGTCTCGAGCTCGATCCCTCGGGCGACCAGCCGCGCCTTCGTGTACGCGGCCAGATCAGGCGCGGTCTGCGGCAGCACCGCGCTCCCCACCAGGACGAGGCGCACTTCATTCGCACGGATCGTCGGGTAGTGGCGTACCAGGATCCCGCGTGTCAGCTCCTCCACTGCCGCGGCCAGCTCCGTCCCGGCGTGACCCGCGCCCACGACGACGAAGGTGAGGAGGCGGCGACGTGTCCATGGATCCTCGGTGAGGGCGGCCGCCTCGAAGAGGTCGATCAGATGATTGCGGATGCGGATCGCGTCGCCGGCGCTCTTGAAGGTGAGCGCGTGCTCGGAGGCTCCCGGGGTCGCCGCGGTGTTGGGGCTGGCGCCGAGGGCGATGACGAGGCGGTCGTAGTGCACGCGCTGCCGCACCACCGAGCGATGGTGCCGTACCGTCAGCCGCCGCCGCGCCAGGTCCACCGCCTCCACCTCGACCTCGCCGAACTCCACGCCCCACCGACCGCAGAGGGGACGCAAGGGATGCACCACATGCCGGCTCTCCACCGCGCCGGTAGCAGCCTCCGCCAGCATGGGAGTGAACAGGAGGAAGTTGCGGTTGCTCAGCAGCGTCACGTGAACCGGGAGCTGGCCGGAGCAGCGACGCCCCAGCTCGACCGCCGCGGTCACTCCGGCGAAGCCCCCGCCCACCACGACGATGCGCGGCGTGAGCGACGTGGACGGCCGGGCCAGGATACGCCCGCTCGCCCGCGCCGCCTCGGCTTTCCCGGCCTCCATGACCCCTTGGACTCGCCGTGAGGTGCGCCAGGTTCGCGGTGGGCCACCGAGCCATCCCCGCGGATCTCCTGACCGCGTCACGGCGTCCAAGACGCCGAGGAGGACACGTCCATGGCCCTGCTGGTCGCGGGAATGCTCGCCGCCTTCGCGGTGGGCTTCGTGCTCTGCGCTGTCTTCACGGTCGGGACCTCGGCGGATGCGACGACGCCGTGACGGATCCCGGCTCTCGCCCGGCGAACCTTGCGAGGGAGCCCGCGTGTCCAAGAGGAAGCAGTCAGCCCCAACTCACGAGGAGGGAACGCCCATGAACAAGACGTCCAAGGCCGCCGTGATCTCCGCTGTCGCCGCCGCCCTCAGCCTGCCCTACTTCTCGCTGGCTCAGGCCGGTCCCGCTGCGGTGCCCAAGTTCGAATCCGAGAAGTGCTACGGCGTGGCGAAGGCCGGGAAGAATGATTGCCAGACCGCCAACACGTCGTGCGCCGGCACGTCCAAGAAGGACAACCAGGGCGACGCCTGGATCTACATGCCCAAGGGCTCCTGCGACAAGATCGTGGGCGGCAGCCTCCAGGGCAAGCGGGCGTAAGGCGCGCCTGCTCCGGGACGGGTGGCGCATGTGCGGCCTGTCGCGCGGGACGCCGGCCAGGGCCGGCATCGGGCTCCGCGCCCCGCACGTCGACGAGATCCTTGTCACCCGTCCCGGCCTCGGCTGGCTGGAGGTCCACGCCGAGAACTACATGGATGGCGGCCCCGCCCTCGCCATGCTGGAAGCGCTCCGCCAGGACTACCCCCTCTCGCTCCACGGCGTCGGGCTCTCGCTCGGCAGCGCGGAGGGGTTGAATCTCGAGCATCTGGCTCGGCTCCACGCGCTCGCCGACCGGCTCGCCCCGTGCCTCGTGTCCGAGCACCTGGCCTGGAGCCTCAGCGGCGGTGTGTATCTCAACCATCTCCTCCCCCTGCCCTGGACTGACGAGACGCTCGTCGTCGTGAGCGACAACGTGCGACGCGCGCAGGATCGGCTGGGCCGGCGCCTCCTCGTCGAGAACCCCTCGAGCTATCTCCGCTTCCTGGTCTCGCCCATTCCCGAGGGGGAGTTCATGGCCGAGCTGACGCGCCGCACCGGCTGCGGAGTGCTCTGCGACGTCAACAACCTCGTCGTGAGCGCCGCGAACGTGGGGCTCGAGCCGCTCGCCTATCTGAATGCGTTGCCCGCCGACGCGGTCGGCGAGATCCATCTGGCCGGTCATGCCGAGAACGACGCCGATGGCGTGACGGTCCTCATCGACGACCACGGCTCGCGGGTGCGGCCGGCGGTGTGGGACCTTTACGAGGCGGCGCTTGCCCGCTTCGGCAGCGTCCCGACCTTGATCGAGTGGGACACCGACCTGCCGCCTCTGGCCGTGCTCCAGGAGGAAGCCGCGGCGGCCGAGCGCCGGCTCGAACCGTCGAGGGGCGCGGGACATCATGCTCTCGCTGGCTGACCTGCAGCGGGGCATGACCGCCGCGCTCCTCGGCGCCGACGCGGAGGTTGTCAGGATGGCGGTGGCGCCCGACGGGCTCGATCCCCGGGCACGGCTGGGCATCTACCGGCATCACGTGCGGACGAGCCTCACGGCAGTGCTCAAGGACGCCTATCCCGTGGTATGCCGCCTGGTGGACGACCGCTTCTTCGGCTACGCAGCCGACGCCTACATCCGCGACGAGCCGCCCACGGAGCCCCGGCTCTTCGCTTATGGCGGGGGCTTCGCGGATTTCCTCGCGGGCTTCCCGCCTTGCCACGGGCTGCCCTACCTGCCCGACGTCGCGCGTCTCGAGTGGGCCCTGCACACGGCGTCTCACGCCCCCGCGGTGCGGGCGCCGGACGGCCCGGCGCTCGCCGGCGCACTGGAGACGCTCATTCGGGACGAGAGGACACGGATCGTCTTCGCCGTCGACCCGTCGGTCCGGTACCTGGTCTCACCCCATCCTGTCGATCGCATCTGGCGCGCCAATCAGCCCGATGCCGACCCCGAGGCCTCCGTGGTGCTCGATGGGGAGTCCGTCCACCTCGAGGTGCGTCGCGCCAGGGACCAGGCGGGATTCCGCAGTCTGCCTCTCGGCGAATGGACGCTGCGTGCGCGGCTCGCCGGAGGACGATCGCTCGAGGACGCGGCCGCCGAGGCCCTGAGCGCGGACGGCGAATTGAATCTGGCCGGCGCGCTGGGCGCACTCTTCAACGAAGGCCTGCTCGTCGATTTCACCCTCACCCCCATACGAGAGGAGACTCGTCCATGCTGACCACACAGACCATGTCCGCCGTCCCGACCTCCGGGCTCCGGGCTCGAGTCGCCACCGTCACCGGGCTGCTGGGCCGTGTGCCGCTCGGGGTCTTGCAGCTCGGGTTCCGTCTGGCCATCGCCAGCGTGTTCCTCAAGGCGGGACTCAACAAGCTCGCGTCGTGGGAGATCACCGTGCAGCTCTTCCGCGACGAGTACAGGGTGCCGGCGCTTCCGCCGGAGATCGCCGCGACCATGGCCACCACCTTCGAGATCGGCTGCTCGACCCTGCTCATCGCGGGTCTCGCCACACGGCTGGCCACGCTGCCGCTGCTCGGCATGATCTGCGTGATCCAGCTCTTCGTCTATCCGGACGCCTACTCCGAGCATCTGACCTGGGCCTCGATCCTGGCCTTCCTGCTGACCCGCGGCGGAGGCCCGATCTCGCTCGACCGCCTGCTCGGTCTGGAACCCACGCAGAATTGACACGCTCGTGACAACCAGCCGCCGCGACACGCTCACGATGAGAGCCGTGGCAACACACTCACCGTGTCCCCTGGGAGGGCGATGACATGCGAATGGCTTCGAGCGTGGCGATGGCGCTGGCGGCGACGATGGCGTCCGGCTCGGCAGTCTGGGCGCAGGCTCCCGCGACGAGCGACAAGGACAAGATGATGGACAAGGGCGCGATGGATGGCGATAGGATGTCAGACAAGGGCATGATGCAGGACCAGAACAAGGACAAGATGGAGCGGAAGCCGTAGGATGGCGCGCCGAGCTCTCGCGTCCCTGCTCCTGGCCGTCGGCCTCTTCGCGATCCCCGCGCTGGCCGCCGCGTTCACGGTTCGCGTCGGCGATCCGGCGCCCGAGATCACCGGCGACCGCTGGATCAACAGCGCGCCCTTGTCGATGGCCGGCCTCCGCGGCCGAGTCGTGCTCGTCGAGTTCTGGACCTTCGGCTGATACAACTGCAAGAACGTGATCCCGCAGTTGCGGGACTGGCATGCGAAGTACCAGGGCAAGGGACTCACCGTCGTGGGCGTGCACACGCCGGAATTCAGCTGGGAGAAGCCCTACGAGCGGGTGGTGGCCGCGACGAAGGACCTCGGCGTGGCCTACCCCGTGGTCCAGGACAATGACTTGACGATCTGGAAGCGGTTCACGAACCGCTACTGGCCCGCCGCGGTCATCGTGGACAAGAAGGGCGTGATCCGCTTCACCCACGTCGGCGAGGGCGGATATACCGAGATGGAGCAGCTGATACAGCGCCTGCTGGCCGAGCCCTGAAGCGCCGAGACCTGCTGGTCTTCGGGGCGGTGCTCCTGGCCTCGGCCCTCCTGGCCGTGCTGGCTACGCTCTCACTACGCCGGTGGGAAGCCTCCGCCCAGCGCCACGTGCACGAGCAAGCCCGCGACATGGCCACCATGTGCGTGGAAAAGATCGAGGCCGCCCTTCTCAGGACGGAGGACGAAAGCCTCGTGAGCCTGCGACGAGCCATCCTCACTCCCGAGTTCTCGGCGGGCCGTCCACATCCCGTGCAGGCCTGGCTCCGGGCGACTCCGCTCTTCGACCGCGCGTACATCCTGAGTCGTGACGGAAGCGTTCTCTATCCCTCGCAGTGGTCACCCGAGGAGAGCGCCGTCTTCACCGCCCTGCGCGCGGAGATCTCACCGGGGTTCTGGGAACGCGAAAGCCGACGACACGTGCCGCTTGCCGATGGCGTCGCGCTCCTCGCCGCGTTCCCCGGCGGGTCGCCGGGCCCCAACCTCGCTGTCCTCCGGCTCAGCGAGCCGGAGCTCCGACGCGGCGTCCTGGAAAAGACCCAGGCCGGCCTCGGGGGGCAAAGCCTGCTCGCGGTGCTGGACGCGTCCGATCGTCCCGTGTTCGCGGCTCGCCCTCTCGATCGGGCCCAGCGCGTGGTCACGGTGCCGTTCGGCGAGACGCTGCCGACCTGGCGGCTCGGCCTCTACGAGCCTGAGGGGCTGTCGCCTCGCGACGCGGTACGGCGCCAGGCCACGCTCTTCGCCGCGGTCTTCGTGCTCCTGCTGGGCGTGATCGGCGTGGGCCTCACCGCGAGCTATCGGCTCGTCCGGCGCGAATCGGAGATGGCGCGGCTCAAGTCCGACTTCGTCGCCAACGTCTCGCACGACCTCAAGACCCCATTGGCGCTCATACGCATGTATGCCGAGACCCTGGAGATGAACCGCGTGCCGGGCGAAGCGAGCCGGCGTGAGTACTACAGCGTGATCACGCGCGAGAGCGAGCGCCTCACCCGCCTGATCGATAACGTGCTCGACTTCTCCCGCATCGAGAGCGGCGCGCAGCGCTACGCGCTCATGAGGCGGCCCCTCGAGCCGGTGATCCACGACGTCCTCGACGCCTTCCGGCACCCGTTGACCCAGGCCGGCTTCAAGGTCGAGGTGAGCGTCGAGCGCGATCTCCCTGAGTTGCCGCTCGATGCCGACGCGCTGGCCCAGGCGCTCGCCAACCTCGTGGACAACGCCATCAAGTACTCGGGCGAGGGCCGGCGCGTCGAGATCCGCGCCGGCCGCGCGGGCGACGAGATCCGGCTCGAGGTGGCCGACGACGGCATCGGCATCCCCGCCGCCGAGCACGCGCGGATCTTCGAAAAGTTCTACCGGGTCGGGTCCAGCGACACGCAGGGCCGGCGCGGCAGCGGCGTCGGGCTCACTCTCGTCAAGCATATCGTGGAAGCGCACGGGGGCCGGGTGACCGTGCACAGCGATCGCGGCCGGGGCAGCCGCTTCGTCCTGTATCTGCCGCTGTCCCGCGGGATGGCCTGAACGGATGCCACGCATCCTCATCGTCGACGACGAGCCCGAGATGGTGCGCGGGCTTCAGGACAATCTCCGCTTCGAGGGGTATCAGACGCTGACGGCAGGCAATGGCGAGCGCGCGCTCGCCCTCGCGGTGTCCGAAGCGCCCGATCTCATCGTGCTCGACCTCATGCTCCCCGGACAGAGCGGCTGGGAGGTGTGCCGGGCACTGCGACAGCGCGGGCTCGACATCCCCATCATCATGCTCACCGCACGGGGCGAGGAGGCGGACCAGGTGCGTGGGCTCGAGCTGGGAGCGGACGACTACGTCACCAAGCCGTTCAGCCTGCGTGAGCTGCTCGCCCGCATCCGCGCGGTCCTCCGCCGTCCGGGGCCACGGCGCGCGGTGGAGAGCTTCGCCTTCGGTGAGGCCCGGCTCGAGCCGCGTACCCGCCGAGCCTGGAAGGCGGGCCGTGAGGTCGCGCTCACCCGGAAGGAGTTCGAGCTGCTCCGCTATCTCGTCGAGCACCCCAGCGAGATCCTCACCCGCGAGCGACTCCTCAACGCGGTCTGGGGCTACGAGCGCTATCCCACGACCCGCACAGTCGACACTCACGTGCTGCGGCTACGGCAGAAGTTCGAGACGGACCCCGAGGAGCCCGCTCACATCTTGACCGTCCACGGTCAGGGCTATCGCTTCGAACCTTAGACGTCGCCGCCGAGCACACGCTCGCGAAGGAAGTCCCGGAGGCGGGCGCGCAGCTCGGGCGGCATGTCGGCGGGGGCGGCGCGCGCGGTCAGGTCCCGTGTCCTCCGATAGGTGCGGAGATAAGCCCGGCACGGAGCGCAGTCAGCGAGATGCCGCTCGAGCTCCGCCAGCAGCCGCTCGCCGAGGGTCTGGTCGAGATAGTCCACGAGAAGGTCGATGGCCTCCTGGCATGTCAGCGGCGTCCTGGACTCTGGCTGCACACCGCTTAGACACAGGGAGCCGGGCCGGCGATTCGCGGGTAGAATCGTTGCCGGCCAGGTGCCCGTAAACCCATGAATGCGATGAGCGGAAACGACGAGGCGGAGGCTCAGGCGGAGCGCTACCGGGCCCTCCTGGAGATCAACAACGCCGTCGTGGGCAAGCTCACCCGGGACACCCTCTTCGCCGCGGTGACCCCCGCCCTCCGGCGCATCCTCCCCTTCGAGCGCATCGCGATCTTCCTCCACGATCCCGCCCGGGACGTGCTGCGGCTTTTCGTGCTCGAGTCCACCGTGCCGTCTACCTATTTCGCAGTGGGGCTCGAGATGCCCGCCGGCGCCAGCCACATGGGGCATGTGTTCAAGGCGCGCCTCCCCTTGCTCCGCCGCAATCTCGAGGTCGAGCGCGAGTACCCCGCCGAAGAGCTCGCGCTGGCCGACGGAATCCACTCCTTCATCAGCGTGCCCCTGATCGCCGGGGGGCGTGCCATCGGCACCCTGGCCATCGCCAGCACCGCGCCGAACCGCTACTCGGAGGCGGATAGCGGCTTTCTCGTGGAGGTCGCGGGCCAAGTGGCGCTGGCCGTGGCCAACATGATCGCCTACGAGGAGATCGCGGCGCTCAAGGGCCGGCTGGAGCGCGAGAACGTCTATCTCCAGGAGGAGATCCGGCAAAGTCACAACTTCGTGGAACTCGTCGGCTCCAGCCCGGTCCTGCTGGCCCTCCTCGAGCGGGTGGAGCAGGCAGCGCCCACCGAGGCCACCGTCCTGATCCTCGGAGAGACGGGAACCGGCAAAGAGCTGATTGCCCGGGCGGTGCATGGCGCAAGTCCCCGGCGCGAGCGGCCCCTGGTCAAAGTCGACTGCACGTCGCTCTCCTCGGGTCTGGTGGAGAGCGAGCTCTTCGGCCACGCCAAGGGCGCCTTCACCGGCGCCATCGACCGACGTATCGGGCGCTTCGAGCTGGCGGATCGGGGGACCATCTTTCTCGACGAGGTCGGAGAGCTCCCCCTGGAGGCACAGGCCAAGCTTCTGCGGGTGCTACAGGAGCAACAGTTCGAAGCGGTCGGCAGCAACCGGACCGTGAAGGTGGACGTGAGGGTGATCGCCGCCACCAACCGGGACCTCGAGGGCGCCGTGCGGGACGGGCGCTTCCGGGCCGACCTTTTCTATCGCCTCAACGTGGTCCCGCTACACGTCCCGCCCTTGCGAGAACGACGTCTGGATATCCCGCAGCTTGCGGCCTTTTTCCTGGCACGTTACGCGAAGGCCTTTGGCCGCCCGGTGACCGCGCTGTCTCCCGCCAGCCTCGACCGGCTCACGGTCTATGATTGGCCGGGCAATGTTCGTGAGCTGCAGAACGTCATGGAGCGCGCCGTGGTGCTGAGCGCGGGACCTCTACTGGAGCTTCCCGCGGATCTGTTCCGTGCCTCGAGCCCACTCGCGGGCGCCGTCGCGGCAACGCCGCCGCCGAGCGCGGGGGCGCTCGCCTCCCCCGCGACGCAGTCGGATCCCGAAGCCACCACGCTCGAGGACGTGGAACGCGCCCACATCGTCCGCATCTTGGAGAAGGCCAACTGGGTGGTGCAAGGGCCGAGGGGCGCCGCCGCCATCCTCGGCCTCCATCCCAACACCCTGCGCAGCCGGATGGACCGCCTCGGCATTCGTCGCCGCTCCGAACGCTCGTAGCCCTCTCCGTTCCCTGGGAGGCGGCCACGAGATCTCGTGGTGAAGTCTCCCGAAACAGCCTGTTTTGCCGGGCATGCGTCTTGCCTTCCACGGGGGCATGCTCCGGATCTCCATGCGGACGGATGGCAATGCCGGCGCGTGCGCGGTCCTCGAGGGCCAGATCATTGGCCCCTGGGTCGGCGAGCTCGCGCGCGTGTGCGAGCCCCTTCTCGACGGGGGGAAGCCCCTCATCCTGGACCTCGGCGCCGTGTCCTTCGTCGGGCGCGACGGGATCGAGCTCCTTGCCCGCCTGAAGGGAAGCGGCGTCTCCCTGCGGAATTGTACCCGCCTGCTCCATGAGCAGCTGAAAGCGAGGGAAGCGAATGGGCACTGAGAGCGAGGCCCAGCTCATCCAGCGGCTGCGCGCCCGCGACGCGAGTGCGCTCGAGGTGCTCATGGAGCGACACGCCGGACGGCTCTACCGCGTGGCCTATGGCATCACGAGAAATGACGCCGACGCCGAGGAGGTCGTTCAGGATGCCTTCCTCGCCCTGTTCCGGAAGATCGACAGCTTCGAGGGACGCGCGGCGCTCGGCAGCTGGCTCTACCGCGTCACCGCCAACGCGGCCCTCATCAAGCACCGGGGCAAGCGGGCCAAGCTGGAGGTGTCGCTGGAGGAGCAGCTGCCCACGTATCTCGCCGACGGCCACCGCGAGGGCGATCGCTCCTTCCTCCTCGCCGACTGGTCCGAGACGCCCGAAGAGACCTTACTGAACGGCGAGGCACGCAAGACGCTCGAGCGCGCGCTCGACCGCCTGCCCGATCACTACCGCGCGGTGGTCGTGCTCCGCGAGGTGGAGGGTCTCGACAACGAGGAGATCGCGAAGGTCCTGGACGAGTCGGTGCCCACGGTGAAGTCCCGCCTCCACCGCGCCCGGATGGTGCTGCGTGAGGAGCTCACCCGCGCGCTGGGACCGCGGCTGGACTCCTGAGGGCCGGCCCCGGAGGGCGGGGGGCGAATGTGTGCAGGACGCCGAGCAGCATCGTCGCGCCCAGCAGGAATGGCGCGATGATTGGAAGGCCATGTCGGTGGACGAGCACGCCCCCGAGCCACGGAAGCGCCGCCGCGCCGAGATAGGCCGACGCGACCTGAAGGCCGATGGCATTAGGGGTGTCGGCCTCGCCCAGGCGCCCGGGGGTCTCGGCCACAAGCAGCGGATAGATCGGAGCCAGAGCGACTCCGAGCGCGAGCAACCCGGCGCCGCTGCCCCAGCCACCGGGCGCCAGCCAGAGCGCGAGGGCGGCAATGGGCGCTCCGGCAATCGCGACGTGCAGGAGGATGGGCGCGGGGACGCGTTCGGCGAGCCAACCGAACGCCACGCGACCCGCGGTGAGCGCGCCCCAGTATCCGGCCGCCCATAAGCCCGCCGTCGTCGACGCGACGCCACGGCCCTCGGTGAAGAGGCTATACGTCCACTGGCCTGCCGCGACCTCGACGCCCGTGTAGACGAAGAAGGGGCCCGCGTTGAGCCAGACGGCCGGGCGCCCGAGTGTTGCCGCCGGACTACGCGAACCCGCCGATGCCGCCACGGCGGCGCCGCGCCGGTCCACCTCCCAGAGCGGCCGTGTGAGGAGAAAGATGGCCGTTAGCGCCGCCAGCGATGCGCCGAGGACCGCATAGCCCACGCGCCAGGAGCGGCGGCCCGCCAGCACCGCCGTCATCAGGAGCGGGCCCGTCATGGCGCCTACCCCGTAGGCGGCATGGAGCCAGCTGAGCCGCGCCGGGGGGAAGCCATCGCCGCGAACGCATTGATGCCGGCCGATCGCGCCCGCGCCGAGACCGGCCAGGACGCCCGCCGCCATCATCAGGCTCCAGCGCAAGCGCGCAGACGACGGCGTGCGCCACCATCAGCGCGCTGCTCCACACGAGGAGACGCCCGATCCCAAGGCGCGCGACCACCCAGCCGCCGCTGACGCTCGAGCCCAGGTAGACGACCATCGTCACCGCGACCAGCACGCCGAGCTCCCCCACCGACAGACGAAAGGCCGCGCGCACCGACGGCCAGGCCACGCCCAGCACGCCGTCCGGCAGCCCGAGGCTGGCGAAGGCGAGCAGCGCGACGGCAAAGATCATCGTCCGCTCACCGCCCGGCGCCGGGCACGGCGAGACGCATTCGGTAGAGGCCGTGCCGTGCCGTCATGTAGAGCGTGGCGCCGTCCGGGCCCCCCCAGGCGAAGTTGGCGGGCAGCTCCGGAAGCTGGATGGTACCGAGATGCCGCCCTTCGGCCGAGATCACCCAGACGCCGCCGGGACCCGAGACGTAGAGATTTCCGCGCGCGTCCACCTTCATGCCGTCGAGCGCCTCCTCGCCCGGCGCGCCCGTCATGTCGAAGAACACGTGGCCGTCGGCGAGCCCACCATCGGACGTGACCGCATAGCGCATCACCACCTTGTTGTTCTCGTCCCAGTTCGTCACGTAGAGAAAGCGCTCGTCCGGCGAGAACGCAAGCCCGTTGGGGCCGGTGAGATCGGTACTCACGAGGCGAAGGGTCCCCTCGGCGTATCGGAATACTCCACTGTATGGCAGCTCCCTTCGTGGATCGGCGTGGGAGCGCGGCAGGCCGAAGGGCGGATCGGTGAAGTAGAGCGCGCCGTCGGACTTCAGCACGAGGTCGTTCGGGCTGTTGAGCCGCCGGCCCTCGAAGCGGTCGGCGAGCACGGTCAGGGCGCCGGTGCGTTCCAGTCGCGTCACGCGACGGTTGCCGTGCTCGTTGATCAGGAGGCGGCCGTCGCGGTCGAGGGTGAGCCCATTCGAGCCGGGTTGCCCGTACTCCCCGATGTCGGGACCGGTGTAACCGCTCTTCGCGCGGTACACGGCCAGCCCCGCGTCCTCCGACCAGCTGTAGATCGTGTTGGCATTGGGATCGCTGAAGAGCAGAGCGCTGCCGTCCCGCACCCACACCGGCCCTTCGATGAACTCGAATCCCTCCGCAACCTTCTCGACCCGCAGCTCCGCGGGCACGATCCCGTCGAGCCCGGGGTCGCGCCGGAGCACCCGGGCCGGCACCTCGGGAAAGCGGGGCGCCTTGTAGAAGTCCAGCGTCGCCGACCGGATCCACAGGAAATTCGCGGGGGGGTCAGAGAGAGGGCCATTGATGCCGAACACGGCGAGCTGAATCGTCTGTCCCGGCCGGACATCGCGTCCGATGATCACGCGGTTGGGCGCGTTGAATCCGCCGATGAGGGAGCCGCCCACCTGCCCCAGGCGCCGCGGGAGCCGCCCATCCACCCAGACCTCGGCGTAGTCGTCCACCACGACCTCGAGCACCAGGGTCGCGCCGCGCGGATCGAAGGCGCCGATGCGGTCGGGTACGGTGACCGTGATGCGGTACCACCCCAGCGCCAGCCGTCCGTTGCCGCGCCGCTCCCGGATGCCGGGTGCGTCGACGACGATCCAGTCGCGGTCATCGAGATCGCCCGCGCCCGCGTGCGGGGTCACATCCAAGGTCTGCCCGGGCTGGCCCGACGCGCGTAGATCCGGGCCCGGTCCGCGGAAATCCACCTCGACCAACCGGGCATCGCGATAGCGCCACTGGCCGTGCACGAGGGCCGCGCCCTCGGCCGTCGCCAGATCCACCACCGCATCGGGGCGGCCCTCGGTGGGATTGAGCGCGCGAGGTCCGGCTTCGGCGGCGGCCGCCGCCAGGAGCAGCACCGCCGCGATGAGGGCGCGCCGCCCAGCAATCATCGCGCGCCTCCGCTCATGGAGATAGGCTTGACGACGAAGTACGTGAGCGGTCCCGACACCTCCTTGAACCAGTGAGGCACGCCGGCCGGAATCACCACGACGTCCCCCTTGCCGATCGGACGCGTCTCGCCGCCGCGTATAGCCGCGCCGCGCACCTGCCCAGGCTCGGTGACCTGGCCGTCCACCACGGTGCCGCCCGTGACCACGATGGCGCTTCCCTCGAGCACGTAGACGACGTCGGTTTCCCAGTCGTGCACCTCGGCCAGGCCGGGACCCTCACGACGGCTCGCGTGGATCTTGTAGCCATCCACCTCGAGAAGGGGCATCCCCCTCGCGAAGGCGGCCGCCACCGCGCCCCGCTCGATGTACGTGATGGCGGGTGCGGCGGAGGCGGCGGCGCTGAAGCCCCGCGCCGCCGCGGCGCCGATCATGGCGAGCTCATCATCTTGCTGGGCGCTCGCGGCGCCGCTCACGCCGATGGCGCCTACCACCTGGCCATCGACCACGATCGGCACGCCGCCCTGCAAGGGGGTGAAGTCGTGGAGGGCGAGCATGGGGGTCCGCCCCCCGCGGATGATCTCCTCGAAGGCGCGGGTGGGGTGCTGGAAGATGGCCGCGGTCCGCGCCTTACCGATGGAGATCTGACCGCTTGCCGCGAAAGTGCCGTCGAGGCGCTCGAGGGCGAGGAGATTTCCGCCCTCATCCACCACCGCAAACGCTCCCCCTACCTTGTGCCGGCGCGCCTCGGCCGCCGCCGCCGCGATCACCTGCTTGGCGCCCTCCAGCGTGAGCCCGCGCTTGGCGGCCACGCCCTCGGCGTGCGCCGGTGCCGCGGCCAGAAGTAGCGCGAGCGCGGTCACGATCGTCCTGAGCCCGTTCATGGGGATGCCCTTTCTCGGCTGCGCGGGCCGCGGCGGCCCCGGGATGCGTCGGGCCGCCGCGACGCCGCGACGGGTGGGGTCTACTTGGCGGCCATCACCGGCGAGGCGAACGCCGTCTCGCCGAGTACCACTTCCGCCCACGCGCACCAGATCTGCACCTTGGCGATGCTCGGCACGTAGCCCGGCACGGTGATGCTGGTCTTGATCCGGTCGTCCTTGAGCTTGAGCCGATCCAGCAGGTACACCGTCCCCCTGGTGTCCACCACCTGCCAGTGGGGATCGGGAGAGCCAGGGACCTGGAAGTCCGGCGACAGCGTCAGCGTCGTCGTGCTCCCCTGCTGGGTCACCGTCACGGTGCCGCCGTTCACCGCCTTGCCCGCAAACGGGCCGCTCGTCTGATCCGCGGCGCCCACGCTGCCTACCGCCATCGCTGTCAGCGCCACCACCATCAGCGCCACCACGCCCGCTCTCCGACCACGCCACATCCGCATGCCTCGTCCTCCTCGTTGGTTGGGGTTGGACCTTGGTCTCGGTCCACCTTCTTGGACACGGGCCACGCCCGATCGGTTGCGCCGCGACCGGCGCGGGCGTGCTAGGGGAGCGCCGCGGCCCCGGCCAGCGCGATGGCTTCGTCCACTGCCGGGGTGTCGCCGCTCACTCCGATCGCCCCGATGACTTTACCGTCGAGCCGAATCGGCACGCCGCCCTGCAGCGGCGTCGCATCCGCGAGGGCCAGGGCGGCCACGCGGCCCGCCCTGATCTGCTCTTCGAACTCGCGGCTGGGCCGGCGGTAGATGGCGGCGGTGCGGGCCTTGCCGATACCCACGTTGACGCTCGCCACCTGGGTGTCGTCAAGTCGGTGCAGGAGGATGAGATGCCCGCCGTCGTCCACCACCGCGATCACCACGCCCACCCCGCGCGCCTGCGCCGCCGACTCCGCAGCCGCGGCGACGCGCGCGGCAGCCGCGAAGGACAGCGTCTTCTTGTCCACCGTCTGCGCCGCCGCGGGCGGGCTCACCGCGCTCGCCGCGAGCAGACCTTCGACGCCCACACCCAACATGGCGCCCCGCACGGCGCGTCCGAAGGCGCTCATGTTGCGGCTCCGGCGCCGGCGAGCGCGAACACCGACGGTTGTTGCCGCGCTCGCCGCACCCGATCGGGACTCCCGAGGTCTTTCCACACGACCCCCGTGACGGGCAGGACGGCGAGCCGCGACACGCCGGGAGTCAGCACCTGGCGTGAGAAATCCGCCGGCGGCAGCCCCGCATACACCGCGCGCACCGCGGTCGCCTCGACCGTGCCACCGAAGGCGGGGGCCACGTTGTCGAGGGCGCCGTAGAGCGCCGGGAGCGCGCAGGCGATGGCGGCCAGAAAGGTCTCCACCGCGCCCACCATCACGAAGCTGTTCCAGAAGCATCCGCGCAGGCGAAGGCTCTGGGCGAGATCGACGGGAGGCTTTTCCCAGAAGCGCGTGACGCGGTAGAGATCGCGCGGCCCGGCGGGTGACACGAGGTCGCCGGGCTCGATCCAGCCATACTCGGACTCGGGGCTATCGGGGATCATTCCGAGCAGCACGACCCGATCGGGTCGCGCCAACGCCGCCTCGAAGGCCGCCTCGACACGGGCCATGAAGCGCGCGTCGTCGGAGAAGTGGTGGTCGGAGGGCAGCACCGCGACCGTGGCGGCGGGCGCGCGCGAGGCGAGCTTGAGCAAGGGGTAGAGAATGCCGGCCGCGGTGCCGCGATTGTCGGGCTGCACCACGAGCTCCGCCGGGCGCAGCCGCGCCAGCAGCGGCGCGTAGAAGGGCTCGTGGTGGCGCGTGACCACCGCCATGCGCTGCGCGAGCGGGATGACGCCGTCCAGGCGGGCCCACGTCCCCTCGAGCAGTGTGGGCCCGCCCATGACGGAGCAGAACTGCTTGGGTCGATCGTCGCCACAGAGCTCGCGAGTCAGCGCACGGAGCCGCGTTCCGTCGCCCCCGGCGAGCACCAGCGCCCAGCGCTCTCCACGACTCTCACGCTGCATTGCCACCGCCCCGTCACGGTCCATGTCATCGGCCTTTCCGCGCGCTCCTATTGGTTCGGTCGCGCGCTAAGCCTTAGACACGGGAAGCCGCCGGGGCGGTTCTCCGCCTTCGTGCGACCGCTACTTGCCGCCGCCGAGGAAATGATCCCGGCGATTCATCTGCCAGCATGACTCGTCGTGGGCCGCGCACAGCGGGTGCTCTTCCCCGTAGGAGATGACGCGGATCCGGCTGGCGCTCACGCCGTGGCTCATGAGATAGGCCTGCGCCGCCTTGGCCCGGCGATCGCCGAGGGCGAGGTTGTACTCCTGGGTCCCCCGCTCGTCACAGTGCCCCTCGATGAGAATTTGCACGCTGCCGTTCGAGCTGAGCCACTTGGCGTTGGCGTCCAGGACCTTGGCGTCCTCGGTCCGGATGTCATAGTGGTCGAAGTCGAAGCGGATGTCCTTGAGACCCGCCACCTGGCCGAACTCGCTCGGATGCATGGTGGCCGCGCTGTTCGCCGCGCCGCCGCGCGCCTGCGCCGAGGCCGGGCTCTCCTGACCCGCGGCGGCCACCGAGCCGGAGGCGGCGCTCGAGGCCGTGCCGCTGGGAGCGGGGGCGGATCCGATGGCCGAGCCGGGCCGCTTCGGACACCCGGCCGCGCCGAGGGCTGCCACCATCAGGACCGCTGCCATGAGGACCGAGCCGCGCGTGATCGTCATCTCGTCGTCTCCTGGGGCGCCGCGCTCCGGCGGGCCCGCTGCCGACCGTTATCTCGCCTTCGGGCGCGGCGGCGTCCGCGCGCCCGCGCCCTTGTCCTTGCCGATGAGCCGGCGCAGCACCGCCAGCAGCGCCGGCCCTTCCATTCGAAGCTCCAGCAGCGACTGCCCCGCGATGCTGCGCACCAGACGGCTGCCTTTCGGGGTCAGCGTCACCACCACCGACCGCCGGTCCGGGCTCATCGTTCGCCGCTCGAGCAGACCCCGCCGCACCAGGCGGTCCACGAGCTCGACGGCGCTGTGGTGCGCGACCTGCAAGCGCTCCGCGAGCGTCCCGATGGTCGCGGGGCGCCGCCCTTCCAGGCCCTTCACGTGGAGGAGCAGCACGTACTGCTGCGGCTCCACCCCCTTGGCGCGCGCCACCATCTCCCGGATCCTGAGGAATCGCCGGATGCGATACCGCAGCTCGGCCAGCATCCAGTAGTCGACGGGTGGCGAAGGCACCGTGGCGTGATGATATCGTGAACCGATATGTTTGACCAAGGAAGCCGGGGGTCGGGATGACGATCCAGCCGGCGCGGGTGGCGATCAGGCCGGGGGCGGTGTGCCGGTCGCGGTGTCCGCACGGGCTCCGGCCAGCTCCTCCCGGATGATGCGGCGAAGGCTGCGCCGCGACGCCGCGGCGAGCCAGCGCCCGCCGAACCACGCCAGGGCGACTACGGCAATCACGGCCAGGCCGGCCACGACCCACTGCACCTCCTCGCGGTGGAGGTAGCCCTGCTCCCGGTGCTTGATGTCGCAGTCCTCCCGCACCCGCTCCACGTCGGGAAAGCCCGGATGGATGCGATTGGCCGCGCTCATGTTCCGGTACGCCCGGTAGTGGAGGTCCCGCAGGTAGAGATCCACCCCGTGGTTCCAGAGCCGCGTGAACATGCTGTCGCCCACCGGCGCGAAGCCCGCCTGGCGGGTGGCGTCGTGGATCGTCTCCACCGGGATGGCGAAGTTGAACCCCTGCACCACCTGGTCGCCCTGGAGCGAGGTGAAGGTGGCCGCGCCGATCACGTACCCGCGGTCGTCGAACACCGGGCCGCCGCTGTTGCCCTGGATGATCGCCGCATCGGTCTGGATCACGCGCTGACCGCCGATATCCTCCTTGAAGCCCGAGATGCGGCCGGTGGTAATGGTCGGCTCGAAGAGGGTGGCGCGGCTCAGCAGCTCATGCGAGGCCACCACCCCGGGAAAGCCGATGACGAAGAGACTCTGGCCGAGGTGGAGATCGGTGCTGCGGGCGGCGAGCCGGACCACCGGCAGCTCGCGCTCCTCGATCTTGAGGATGGCTACGTCGCGGCCGCGCATGCGCTCGCCCGTGCGCACGTAGGCGGGCGGCGAGTAGTACTTGAGGGCGGCGGGATAGGCCCGCCCGTTGGAGAGGTTCACCGTGATCGAGCGTTCGACGGCCAGCCCGTCCCGGTTCATCGGCTCGGCGGCGAGGGCGCGAATGTGCTCGACGCGCCCGGCCGGCGCCAGCGTGGCCAGCTCAGCGGCGCAGGCCTCGGCGATCGCCTTCTCGAGCAGCTCGGCCCCGAAGGCCCCGTCGCGCCCCTCCTGATACGGCTGCACCACGTGCCCATTGGTCACGATCCAGCCGTCGGGATGCACGATGGCTCCGCTACCGAGCTCCCCGATGGCGGCCGGCTTCACCGCCACCGCCGGCCCCTCGCTGCAGCGCACGGTGGCGGTGCCGCCCACGCGCACCCCCACCATGACCACCGCCGGCTTGGCGCGAAACACCGCGGACTGAAGCTCGGTCTCGGAGGCGCCGCCGGCCCGGCGGGGCGCCCCCGCGACGAGCGCCAGCGCCAGGACCCCGAGCACTGCCCATCGCGTTGGCATCGACATGCGCGTATCCTCCCTCGTGGCGCGAACCGCGTCCGGCGTCACCGGCATCCAACCCCTCAGGGAGGATCTCATGGCCGACGACTTCGAGTACATCTCACGGACCCGCCTGGTCTATCGCGACGGCTACCGCCAGGCCTACCTGGGCGAGGTGCCCGAGCCTGTCGTGTACGGAGTGCAGGGCGCCCTGCGCCAGTACTACGGCGCGAAGGAGGGCCCGCCCATCGCATCGACGCTCGATCACATCGTGTCGGGCGTGGCCGGCTGAATGTACGGCACGCTGCGCGGCGCCCTGGCAGGGCGCAAAATCGAGTTCGACCGCGAGTCGTACACCGCCACCGCGGAGGGCCGCATCCGCGGAATTGGCCGCACGATCCGCATCACGGCCATTCACGTGCACTACGACCTCACGGTGCCCGCGGCGGCGCGGGACGCGGCCACGCGGGCGCTCGCGGTCCATCCTGAAGGCTGCCCCGCGCATCAGAGCGTGAAGGACGCCATCGCGATCACCTGGGACGCCTCGCTGCACGTCGACGGCGCCACCGTCACCGTGCGGAGCGAGGATGTGGAGCGCGCGGCGTCCTGAGCCGGCCGGCCGCGCCGGCTAGTCGGCGAGGCGGCCCAGCAGGGTGCGGGCGGCCGCGGCGATGGCCGGCGCGTCGATCCCGTAGTGGCGGTAGAGATCGGCCCGCGTGCCCGACTGGCCGAAGTCGTCCACGCCCAGCGGGATCTGCGGGACGCCGAGCGCGGCGCCCAGAAACGCCAGGCCATGGGAATGGCCGTCGAGCACCGACACGATGGGCACGCCTTCCTCGTCGGCGCCCACCAGCCGCTCCAAGGCGCCGCGCCGCTGCCGGAGCCCGCGGTAGAGCAGATCGGGGCTGGTGGCGACGAACACGCTCGCGTGAATGCCCTCGCCCGCCAGCATCCGCGCCGCCGCCACCGCGTCGGGCGCCATCACGCCCGCGGCGAACAGCGAGACCGCGTTGTCCTCGGGATCCCAGCCGGATGCTTCGCGCGCATCGAGCAATCGATAGCCGCCCGCGAGGACGCCGGCGCGGGCGGCCGGGGTAGCCGGCGGCGCCGACCCCTGGTCCACCGGCTTGGTCGAGAGACGCAGGTACAGGCTCTCGCCCTCGCCGCGGGCCATGCGCCCGAGGCCGTCGAGGAGGATCCACTCCACCTCGCGGCCGAAGGCCGGCTCCCAGTACGTCATCCCCGGCAGCGCCACCCCGATGCCCGGCGTGATCACGGACTGATGCGCGCCGCCCTCGGGGGAGAGGCTCACGCCCGACGGCGTCGCCGCCACCACGAAGCGCGCGCCGGAATAGAGCGCGTGGTAGAGCGCATCGAGCCCGCGCGTGACGAAGGGATCGTAGAGCGTGCCGATGGGCAGGAGCGCCTCGCCGGCCAGCGCGCGCGTGAGCCCGAGCGCCCCCAGCAAGAGGAAGAGGTTGTGCTCGGCGATGCCGATCTCCACGTGCTGCCCGCTCGGCGTCTCCCGCCATTGCATGGCCTGCGGGATCTCGGCGAAGGAGCTCGGGCGCGCCACGGGCGCATAGACCTGCTTGCGGTTGATCCAGCCCGCGAGGTGTGTGGTGATGGCGACGTCGGCGGACACCGTCACCACGCGCTCGCCCGCGGGGAGGCGCGCGAGCCCGGCGAGCACGCGGCCGAAGGCCTCCTGCGTCGACGTAGTGCCTGTATGCTCGTCGCCCAGCGACTCCGGGATCTCGATGGCGCGCCCGCGCGGCAGCGGCGCCTGATAGAGCGGCGGGCGGGCGCGGATGAACGCGGCCTCGTCGCTCCCCTCGGCGAAGCGCGCCCACTCGTCCCCGGGCGAGATCCCGGACGCCGCGCGCAGCGCGTCGATCTGCGCGGTGGACAGCAGGGCGCCGTGATTGAGAGGGTCGGCGGCCATCGGTAACGCCCAACCCTTGAGCGTGTCGGCCAGGATCACCGTGGGCCGGTCGCGCTCGCGGTCGGCCTCCTCGTACGCCGCGAGGATCGCCCCCAGGTCGTGGCCGCCGAGATCGCCCAGGAGCGCCTGGACCTCGTCGTCGGAACGCCCCCCGAGCGCGCGCTCGAGCGCCGACGAGGGCGCGCCGTCGGGGCCGGTGACCAGCGCCTTGCGCGCCGCCGCCGCGGGCAGGCGAAGGAGCGCGTGGTACTCCGCGTTCGGCATGGCCTCGAGCCGCCCCGCCAGGGCGTCGCCGCCCGGCGCGCGCAGGGCCGCGGAGAGCCGACCGCCCCAGCGGCACTCGATCACGCGCCAGCCCGCCGCGCCGAACATGCCCCGGAGCTGCCGCCGCCGTGAGTCCGGCACCACGCGATCGAGGCTCTGTCGATTCATGTCGACGATCCATCGAACCGTGCCCAGCGCGGCCAGCGGCTCCTCGAGCAGCGCCTCCCACACGTTGCCCTCGTCGAGCTCGGCGTCGCCCACCATCACGATGAATCGGTCGGGCCCGCCCGGCGCGCCGTGATCGGCGAGGTAGCGTGCGGCGAAGGCGCCGAAGGTCGCCTGCACCGCCCCAAGCCCCATGGAGCCCGTCGAGAGGTCGACGATCTCCGGGTTCTTGCGCCGGCTCGGATACGCCTGGAGCCGGCCGAACGTCCGCAGCTCGCGCAAGTCGTCGGCGCTCAGCCGCCCCAGGAGGTACTGAATCGCGTAGAAGGCGGGCGCGGCGTGCGCTTTGAGCGCGACCACGTCGCCCTGGCGCAGGTGGTGGAAATAGAGCGCGGTCAACAGGCTCACCGAGGAGGCCGAGGAGGCTTGGTGGCCGCCGACCTTCGTCCCGTCGGGGTTCGGGCGCAGGTTGTTGGCGTGGTGGACCATCCACGTCGCCAGCCACAGCACCCGGCGCTGGATGCGCTCCAGGATCGGGAGATTCGGGTCCTGCACGGTGAAGCTAGTTGATCTTGATGGTGACGATCGCGGACATGCCGGCGCGGAGGGGCTGCGGATTGCCCACTTCCTTGGCGTCGAGGCGGATCTTCACCGGCACGCGCTGCACCACCTTCACCCAGTTGCCGGTGGCGTTCTCGGGTGGCAGGAGCGAAAACCGCGAGCCCGTGCCGGGGCTGATCGAGTCCACCACTCCCTTGAGCTGCTTGCCGGAGAAGGTGTCGACCTCGACCCAGGCCGCCTGCCCGGGGCGCACGCGCGAGAGCTGCGTCTCCTTGAAGTTGGCCACCACCCACACCGCGTGCAGCGGCACCAGCGCCATGAGGGGCTGGCCCATCTGCACGACCTGCCCCAGCTCCACCGTCTTCTTCGCCACCACGCCGTCGATCGGCGCGCGCACCTCGGTGTAGCCGAGCTGGAGCTCGGCCAGGGCCAGATCGGCCTGCGTCTCACGCAGACGCGCCTCGGCACGCACGACCTCGGCTTCCTTCAGCGGGACGGTATGGCGCTGGCTCTCCGCCCGGGCCAGCGTGGCCTTCGCCTCGAGCGCCCGCTCGCGGGCCTGGGTCACCGCCAGCTTGCGCGAGGCCAGCTCCGCCTCCGCCTGGGTCACCTCGCTCTCCGCCTGCGTCAGGCGGCGCCGCGTCGCCTCGAGGGTGGAGGAGGCCGTCGAGGCCGCGGCCTCCGCCTGGTCCACGTCGCGCTCGGCCACGTAGCCCCCCTTGGCGAGCTGCCGCACCCGATCCTGTTCTCGGGAGGTCTGGCGCGCGGTGCTCACCGCGCCCTGCACCTCGGCGCTCATCGCCGCCACGGCGGCGCGGCGCGACTCGACGCGGGCCGCCACCTCGGTCACCGCGGATTCCGCCGCACGCTCGGCCACGCGGGCTGCCTCGAGCTGGGCGCGGGCCTCGTCCCCCTGCGCCCGCGTCAGCTCACGCGCCAGCGGCACTTCGGTGCTCACCGACCGGAGCGCGGCTTCCGCCACCGCGGCGGCGGCCGCGGCCTGGTCGCGCTTCGCCTGATAGTCGCGGGGGTCGACACGAAGGAGGAGGGCGCCCGCTTTGACCGTCTGGTTGTCGTCGACCGCCAGCTCGGCCACGTGGCCGTTCACCTTCGCGCTGACCTGCGCGATGGTGCCATCGACGTAGGCGTCGTCCGTCCAAATATACGAACGGCTGTACACCCAGGCGTAAATGCCGTAGCCGAGGGCCCCCAGGACCGCCAGCCCCGCCAACCCCAGAAAGAGCTTACGCGTCATCCGCCAAAGGGTTCACGCCGAGCGCCAGAAGAACGCGCCTCCGGACACGCGGCAACGGGACGATATTACGGCAGATCGCCCCGCGGTGGAACTCGAATCATTGGTGCGAGGATCCGCGCTGGCTTCACGCGTGCATCCGGACCTCGTGACGCGAGAGCGGGATTTCGATGCCGGCGGCCCGGAGACGCTCCAAGACCGCGCGATTGAGCTCGCCGGAGGCGGCCACTTCGTGATTCACCGCGACCCACGGCTTCACCGCCAGAGTCACGCGGGCGCCGGTGAGCCGCGCCACCGCGATCACCGGCGCCGGCTCGCGAAGCGCGCGCGGGTCGGCTTCGACGGCGGCGCGGGCGGCGCCAAGCGCCCGCTCGATGTCGGAGGCGAACGCCACGTCGACGCGGAGGTCGAGCTGTCGGATATGGCCGTAGTTGTGCAGGATCTCGCCCACGATCTTGCGGTTCGGGATCACCACGCGGGACTGGTCGAAATGCCGCAGCGTCGTGGAGAAGAGCTCGATGGCGCTGACCTGGCCGTGCACGCCGACAACCTGGATGTACTCGCCCACGAGGAAGGGCTTGGTGAAGATGATCGTGAGGCCGGCCACCACGTTGGAGAGCACGCCCTGCAGCGCGATCCCGATACCCAGCCCGGCCACCCCGATGCCCGCGACGAGCGGGGCGATCTGAAAGCCGAACTTGTCGAGCGCCACCACGAGCGCGAAGACCATGACGACGATGCGGACGCTCCGCACCATGAGGCGCCGCGCGGGCGGCTCCAGGGCGCGCTTCTGTAGCCAGCTGTCGGTGAGATTGCCCGCCCAGCGCGCCACGAGCACGCCCGCCCCCAAGATGACGAACGCTCCGATCATCTGGAACCCGTAGCGAATCGCCAGGTCGATCGTCAGGTCCTTCGCGGAGAAGTTCATGCGCCCTCCTTAAAATGGAAACGCGGAGGGCCCCGAAGGGCCGCTCCGCGTCTCGGGTCGAAACCGTCCCGGTGCGATCAGGCGTGCTTGCGCAGCTCGAGCCGGCCGATCTGCCGGCGATGCACCTCGTCGGGGCCATCGGCGAAGCGCAGGGTGCGCGAGTGCGCCCACCACGACGCCAGCGGGAACTCCTGGCTCACGCCGCCGCCACCGTGGAGCTGCATGGCCCAATCCACCACGCGCAGGGTCATGTTGGGCACCGCCACCTTGATGCCGGCGATCGCCTGCTTGGCCGCCTTGTTGCCCACCGTGTCCATCATGTAGGCGGCGTGCAGCACATAGAGGCGGGCTTGATCGATCTCGATGCGCGCCTGAGCGATGCGCTCGGTGGTGATGTCGTTGTCGGCGAGCTTCTTGCCGAAGGCGGTGCGGTTCAGCGCGCGCTTGCACATGTACTCGAGCGCGCGCTCGGCCACACCGATCTGTCGCATGCAGTGGTGGATGCGCCCGGGGCCGAGGCGCCCCTGCGCGATCTCGAAGCCGCGGCCCTCACCGAGCAGCAGGTTACCCGCGGGCACCCGCACGTTCTCGAATAGCACCTCGCCGTGCCCGTGGGGCGCGTCGTCGTAGCCGAACACGTGGAGCATGCGCACGACCTTGATGCCCGGGGCCTCCCGCGGCACCACGATCATCGACTGCTGCTTGTAGCGATCGGGGTTCTTCGCGTCCGTCTTGCCCATGAAGATGAGGACCTTGCACCGCTTGTCGCCGATGCCCGAGGTCCACCACTTGTGGCCGTTGATCACGTAGGAGTCGCCGTCGCGCACGATGGACGACTCGATGTTGGTCGCGTCCGACGAGGCGACCTTGGGCTCTGTCATGGCGAAGGCGGAGCGGATCTTCCCGTCGAGCAGAGGCTCCAGGTACTGCTTCTTCAGCTCGGGCGATGCGTAGCGCTCGAACACCTCCATGTTGCCGGTGTCGGGGGCGGAGCAGTTGAAGACCTCGGGGGCAATGGGCGAACGACCCATGATCTCGCAGAGCGGGGCGTATTCGAGGTTCGTGAGGCCGGCGCCGCGGTCGCTCTCCGGCAGGAAGAGGTTCCAGAGCCCGCGCTCTTTGGCCTGGGCCTTGAGCTCCTCCATGATCGGCGGCACCGTCCACCGGTCGGATGAGCGGTCGAGCTGGTCCCGGAAGGTTTTCTCATTGGGGTAGATGTGCTTCCCCATGAAGTCCGTCAGCTGCTCCATGTGCATCCGCGTCTTCTTCGAGTACTCGAATTCCATGCGTGACCTCCGTGACGGTTGGGGGGCGCCCGGCGGGCCGCGCTCACCGGGGATGACGCGCCCAATACTCCACGTATCGGGTCGGGAACACAAGGGGCCCCCAGGGAGGGTGGGCGGCGCCCGAGTGTCATGTTCTCGACGGCGAAGACCCCGCGATGTCAGCCTGCCGGCACCCGTGGCCGTATCCAATTGATTCTTTGATCCTGGGGGGTTGGTGCTAGGCTTGCAATCCATTCCTTGAGGAGGTGACTGCGATGATGACCCACTGCCTGAGGCCCATCCTGCTGGGCGGGGTGCTGCTGCTGGCCACCGCCTGCGCCGAGGATTACAACACCTGGGTCTCCCATCCCACGCACTACGCCTCCAGCCGTCACTGGGGCTTCTCGGCGCGCAACGTGGGCGTCACGCATCCCACCAAGGTCAGCCCCGAGGACGTGGCAGCGGCGCAGAAGGAGCAGTGGTGGGGCCGCGGCATCACCGCCATGGTCGAGGGCGAGGGGGTGCCTCCCGCCGCCGTCGCCGGGCTCTGGCGCGGCACCTGGGTCGGCCCCGGCCTCTCCAACGTGGAGCGCATGAGTACCATGCAGATGGAGCTCTTCGTCAACCCCGACGGGTATGGCCGTGGACTCATCCAGCTGAGGGACACCGCCGCCGTCGAGGGTGTGCCGTTGACCCTGCGCGATGCGGGATCGATGGGCGTCCCGGTGTGGGTCAAGGTGGACGGCAACCGGATCCTCATCCGTCAGGCCACGGAGCCGCGGTCGACGACCGACTGGCGCTTCAGCGCGGAGTTCGCGGCCCAGGGGGACCACATGGAGGGGCAGTTCCGCCACATGCGCTTCCCGCTCCAGATGGCTCTCGTCCGCGTTCCCTGAGGCCGGCGACCCCGTAGCCATCCGCCCGTCGGGGGCCGTAGGTGGCCTCCCGCCGGTGGTTCGTGTAGACTGGCCCCGCCTGGTCGAAGGTCGGTTCCCGGGGAACCCGCACCCCCTCCAGACCGCGTCCCGGTGCGCCCAGCGCGCCACCGTCCCGCGCCCTGTTACACGGTCGAGACAGAGAGGACCTCGCGCATGGCGGACAAGCTCTTCGTCGGCGGTCTTTCTTTCTCCACTTCGAGCGAACGGCTCCGGGAAATCTTCGCGGAGGCCGGCCGTGTCGAGTCCGCAAGCGTCGTCACGGACCGCCAGACCGGGCAATCGCGCGGCTTCGGCTTCGTCGAGATGGCGACCCCCGAGGACGCAGACGCCGCGATCTCTCGCTTCAACGGCGCGCGCGTGGACGGTCGTCAGCTGAAGGTCGAGCGGTCGGTCTCCTCGGGCGCCAAGCGCGGTGGTGGCGGCGGAGGAGGCGGCGGCTACCGCCGTTAGCCGAGCGGCTTCTCATCGAGCAGTCGGTCCATGAGGAGGACGTCTGTCCAGCGTCCGTCCAGCAGGCCCAGCTCGCGATAGACCCCGACCCGGCGAAACCCGAGCTTGGCGTAGAGTGCCTCCCCGGCACGATTCGACGCCAGGGCGGCGAGGACGATCTGTAGGCCGGTCGGGGATTGAACGGGTTCAGGCTGGCCCACGCGATCACGCCGCCTTCCCGCTCCGCCACGAGCACGGGATGGCGGGATCCGCGACTGTCCATCCACTGCTGTCGCTCTTCGGGCGTGCGCAGCACGGTCTCGAGCGTGGCCACCCGATCCTCGATGCCCTGGTTATAGATCTGGCAGATCGTCTCCGCATCTGCTGACGTCGCGCGCCGGATTCGCATGCGCCCACCCTACCCGAGCGACCATGTGGGACGAAATGAGAAGTCCTGATCGGAACGATTAGCGATACTTGGGGGCGCGCATCGACCGCCTGGCTCCGCGCGGGCCGCGGCCGACCGCGCATCAATGGAGCTCGGCGACGTCGAGGCCATCGAGCGCCTCGTGGCCGTGGGGCTGGGTTGGAGCGTGGCCTCCGCGGTGGCGGTGAAGATGGAGCGACGGGCGGGCGGGCTGAGCGTCCACGCGCTGCGGCCTCGCCTGACGCGGCGTCTGGCCCTCGCGCGCCGTCGGGGACGCCGTGCCGTCCGCTGCGGTGGAGGCCGTCCGCGGGGTGCGGGAGGCGTGGAGCCGGCGGCCCGCGCGGATTTCTTGACTCGGCGGGGGCTCATTCGCTATGTGAACATGGTGAGAGTCTTGGCCCTGGCCCTCGTTCTCCTCCCCCGCCGAGCATGTTCCGACAGCTAGCCCTCACGCTCCGCGTCGGCATCGCCACGGAGCCGCCGCGGTCCTTCCCGACCCTGCCCGCGCTGCCGCTCGAGGACGTCGGGCCGCGGCTGAGCGCACAGATACAACGGATCTTCGGTCGATCGCTGCACATCCGTCAAGTCGACGCCGGTTCGTGCAACGGCTGCGAGCTCGAGATCGGCGGGCTCGCGGGCCCGCACTACGACGTGGAGCGGTTCGGGATCCGCTTCGTGGCGTCCCCCCGTCACGCGGACTGCCTGCTCGTGACGGGTCCCGTCACGCTCAACATGGCGGAGGCGCTCCGGCGAACCTGGGAGGCCACGCCGGATCCCAAGATCGTCATCGCCGCGGGCGACTGCAGCCGGGACGGCGGCATCTTCCAGGGCTCGTACGCGGTGCTGGGCGGCGTCGCGGCCGTCGTGCCCGTCGACGCGGTGATTCCCGGCTGCCCGCCCTCTCCGGCCGCCCTCATCGCCGGGCTCCTGGACGCGCTGGGGCGGCGAAGCTGAGTGATGGCCACCTCCCTTCATGTCCTGATGGCCCTCGGCGGGCTTACCGTCGGTCTGCTCGGCTTCACCGGCTGGATGGGTGACGCGCGGGCCCTCGACGTGCCCTGGCTGGTGCCCCTCTCGGGGCTGTCTCTTCGCATGGACCCGCTCGGCGGATTCTTTCTCCTCCTCGTGGGCGCGACCACGGTGCCCTCGTCGATCTATGCGATCGGTTATGCCCGCGGCGCGCGCCGCGGGCTCGGCGCCTATGCGCTCTTCGTCCTCGCGATGGCAGTGGTGCCGCTCGCCGCCAACGTGCCGACCTTTCTTCTCGCCTGGGAGCTGATGGCTCTCGCGTCCTATGCGCTGGTCCTGACCGATGATCGCGATCCCGCCGCGGTGCGCGCCGCCTGGATCTATGCCGTGATGACGCATGCGGGGTTCGCCTGCCTGCTCAGCGGCATGCTGCTGATGACCGCGTGGACGGGCAGTCTCACCTTCGCCGACTGGCGGGCAGCGGCGACGACGCTCAGCGAGCCCGCGCGGAATCTCGTCTTCGTGCTGCTGGCCCTTGGCTTCGCCGGTAAAGCGGGCGTCATCCCGCTCCATGTCTGGCTGCCCGCGGCCCATCCGGCGGCACCGAGCCACGTCTCCGCGCTCATGTCCGGCGTGATGATCAAGCTCGGCGTGATGGGCATCCTTCGCGTCGGCCTCGAGTGGCTCGGAGTCGGCCCGCCGTGGTGGGGTGTCGTCCTGATGCTCGCGGGGACCCTCTCCGCGCTGGGCGGCGTGCTCTATGCCGCGGTGGAGGTCGACCTCAAGCGGCTCCTGGCGTTCTCGAGCATCGACAACATTGGCATCATCCTGATCGCGGTGGGAGCAGGATTCGTCTTTCACTCCACCGGGCTCGAGACCTTGGCCATCTTCGCGCTGGCCGCCGCGTTCTATCACATCCTCAACCACGCCGCCTTCAAGGCCCTCCTCTTCCTGGGGGCCGGGGCCGTGGTCCACGGGGCCGGCACACGCGATCTGGAGGCCATGGGCGGTCTCATCAAGCGCATGCCCTGGACCTCCGCGGCGTTCCTGGTGGGCGCGCTGGCAATCGCCGCGCTGCCGCCGCTCAACGGTTTCGTCAGCGAGTGGCTCACCTTTCAGGCGCTACTCCAGAACGGCCGCATCCCGCGGCCCGAGCTCAACCTGGTCTTCATGCTGGCCTTGGCCGGGCTCGCCCTGACCGGCGGCCTCGCGGTGGCGTGCTTCGTCCGCGCCTTCGGCATCGCCTTCCTCGCCCTGCCCCGTACCGAGGCCGCGGCGGGAGCGCAGGAGGCCGGCCCGACGATGCGCGCGGCCATGGCGCTGCTCGTGGTCGCGTGCGCCACGCTCGCGCTGACGCCCACGCTGCTCCTGCCTCCGCTGGGCGCGACGGCGGCTCGGCTGCTGGGCGATGCCGCGCCGAGCTCCCGGGAGGATCTCCTCACCATCGCGGTCTCCGGCGACTTCGCGACCTTATCGATGCCGGTGATCGCGGCGGCGCTCGGTCTCGGCCTCGTGCTGCCTTTTGTCTTGCTGCGCGTCGGACACGCGCCTTCCCGCATTCGGTACTACGAGACCTGGAACTGCGGACGCTTGCTCCAGACATCGCGCATGGAGTACACCGCGACCGCGTTCGCGAGCCCGTTCCGGCGCGTCTTCGATTTCCTCTACCGCCCGGAGCGGGTCGTCGAGATCGAAGCCCATGGCGAGTCGCGTTTCTTCGTGCGGCGCATGGTCTACCGCAATCCAACGCGCTCGCTCGTGGAGGACTGGCTCTACGCACCTCTCCTCGGCGCCGTCCGGGCCGGCACCGCTCGTGTGCGGGCCATCCAGTCGGGGAGCGCCAACCTCTACCTGATCTACGTCCTCGCCGCGCTCCTCGTGCTGCTGGTGCTGGCATGAGGGAGATCGGGGCGCCAGCCGCGGTAGTGGGAGCGCTCGCGCAAGCCCTGCTCGTGGCGCTGGCCGCGCCCTTGCTGGTGGGCCTCGTGCGCGCCCTCAAGGCGCGCCTGACGGGCCGGCGCGGCCCGGACCCGTGGCAGCCCTACCTCGACATCCTGAAGCAGCTGCGGAAGGAGGCGGTGATCTCCACCACCGCCTCGTGGCTGTTCCGGCTCACCCCGTTCGTTCTGGTGGCGACCATGCTGGTGGCGGCCACCGTGGTGCCGGTCCTGGTGACACGGCCCGCCTTGTCCTTCGCGGGCGGCATCATGCTCCTCATGTACCTCTTCATGCTCGGGACCTTCTTCCTCGCCCTCGCCGGGCTCGACTCGGGGAGCGCCTTCGGCGGCATGGGCTCGAGCCGCGAGGTCGCGGTGGCGGCGCTCGCCGAGCCCACCGTGATGTTGGCGGTGTTCGCGCTCGCGCTGCGCACCGGCACCACCAATCTGGGTACCGTGGCCGAGCGGCTGGGCGGCGAGCCGGCGCTCGCCGCGCATCCCGGCCACCTCCTCGCGTTCCTCGCGTTCTTCATCGTGATGCTGGCCGAAACCGGCCGCCTGCCCGTGGACAATCCCGCCACGCATCTCGAGCTGACCATGATCCACGAGGCGATGATCCTGGAGTACTCCGGGCCGTATCTCGCCATGATCGAGTGGGCCAGCGCCATGAAGCTCTTCCTCTACATGACGCTGCTGATCAACCTCTTCGTCCCTTGGTGGATTCCCACCGAGGTCACCGGCGCGGGCATGCTGCTCGGGATGCTCGCCCTCGCCGGTAAGCTCGTGCTCCTCGCGGTGGCGCTGGCCGTGCTGGAGACCGCCGTCGCCAAACTGCGGCTCTTCCGGGTGCCCGAGCTTCTGGCCGGCTCGTTCGCCCTGGCTCTCCTGTCCGTGGCTTCGGTGGTGCTCCTGCGATGACGGTGGCTTCGAACCTCCTGACCTTCTTCGCCCTCGCCATCACCCTGCTGCTCGTCTGGCGCCGGAGCTGGCCGGGCCGGCTGCGCCTCTTCGTCGCGCAGTCCGTCCTGCTCGCGCTCCTGGCCGCCGTGGTGGGAATGCTCGCGGGCAAGCGCGAGCTGGTCGTGGTCGCGCTCGTGTTCCTCGCGCTCAAGGGGTGGATCATCCCTCGCGTCCTGGCCCGCATGGCGTCGGGCACGCCGGCACGCTCCGGGGTCGCTCCCGGGCAGTCGAGCGGCATCGCCCTCCTCGCGGCCGGCACACTCGTGGTCGCCGCCTATGTGATCATCCTGCCCGTCACCGCATCCGCCACGCTCCCCACCGCGGACGCCATCCCGCTCGCCTTCGCGATGGCGCTCATCGGTCTGTTCGTGTGCGTGACCGGGCGCGACGTGCTGGGGCACGTGCTGGGCTTCCTGGTCTTCGAGAACGGGATCTTCGGTCTCGCCGTGCTCGCGACGTACGGCCTGCCGGGACTGGTGGAGGCCGGCGTGTTCCTGGACGTGCTCGTCATCGTGCTGCTCCTGGAAGGCGTCGTGATGCAGATCCGCCAGGAGCACGACTCCCTGGCGCTGGACCGGCTCCGGGAGCTGCGCGAATGACGCTCGTCGTGCTGCTGCTGGTGCCCCTCATCGCGGCGGCACTGCTCGCCTGGGGACCCGCGCGGACCGCGCGCAACCTGCACGCCACGACGCTCGCCGCCATGCTCGGCGCCGTTCTCTTGGTGATCGCGGATGTGACGCGCGACGGCGCGGTCATCGCCCTCGACGGGCTCCTCCGTGCCGATCCCTTGAGCGCCTGGATGGTGGGGCTCATCGCCGTGGTGGCGACCCTGGCGGGGGCCGAGGCGCTGGCCCCCGGCCACGGAAACGTGGACGGCGAGGCCATGCGCCGCTTCTACGCGCTCTTCCATCTCTTCGTGTTCACGATGTTGCTCGCCGTCACCACCGATGACCTGGGACTGATGTGGGTCGCGGTGGAAGGGACCACCCTGGCGTCAGTCTTCCTCGTCAACTTCCACCGGACGCGCGCGTCGCTCGAGGCGGCCTACAAGTATCTCCTCATCTGCTCGGTGGGCATCGCGCTGGCGTTCATCGGAACCGTGCTGGTCTACTTCGCAGACGTGCAGCAGTTCGGCGCCGAGGCGCACGCGCTGCGCTGGACGACGCTCCTCCGCTGGGCGCCGCAGCTCCCGCCCCGCGTGGTCGAGCTGGCGTTCGTCTTCCTGCTGGTGGGCTACGGGACCAAGGCCGGGTTGGCGCCGATGCACACCTGGCTCCCCGACGCGCACAGCGAGGCCCCCGCTCCCATCAGCGCGCTCATGTCGGGGGTGCTGCTGTCGGTGGGGCTCTACGCGGTGCTGCGCTTCAAGACCGTCGCGGACGTGGCGGCGGGGCCGGACTTCGCGGCGCGACTCCTCGTCCTCCTCGGACTCGCCTCGCTCGCCGTCGCGGCGGCCTTTCTCTGGTCGCCCACCAACGTCAAGCGAATGCTGGCCTACTCGAGCGTGGAGCACGTGGGGCTGGTCGCGCTCGGCCTCGGCTTCGGCGGCGCATGGGGCGTGGCGGGCGCGCTGCTGCACATCGGGAATCACGCCCTCGCGAAGTCCACCCTGTTCATCCTCTCCGGAAGGATTCGCGACGCGTTCGGCACGGCCGATATCCTCCCGGTGCGCGGTCTCGTTCGTGCCATGCCCGTGACGGGGCGCGGGTTTGCCCTCGCCCTGCTGGCCCTTCTGGGACTGCCCCCCTTCGGACTCTTCGTGAGCGAGCTGATGATCCTGGGCGCGGGGTTCCGAGGCGGGTGGTGGCTCGCCTCGGCGCTGGCCCTGGTCCTGCTCCTGATGGCGTTCGCCGGCATGCTGCGTGCGCTCCATCACATGGCGTACGAGCCGGGCCCGCCCGCCGCGCGCCGCGAGGCACCGAGCTGGGCCGGTGCGGCGCCAGTCGCGGTGGGGCTCGGGCTACTGCTGCTCACTGGCATGGCGTGGCCGCCGGGGCTCGCCACCGCGCTCGCCCGCGCCGCCGCGGTGCTGGGCGGCTAGGTGAGCACCGTCTCGGCCGCCGCGCTCGCCGCCCTGCTCAGGGCCGCCGGCGGCGAGGACGCGGCGGTGCGGGCGGACGGGTCCCTGCGGTGTCGCGTGCCGCGCTGGGAGATTCCCGCGCTGGCCGATCGGCTGGGCGTGCAGGGACTCTCGCTGGAGCTCCTCGCCGCCACGGATACCCGGCCCGAGACCGGCGACTTCACGCTGACCTACGTGTTCGCGGCGGCGCCGCCACGCCATCCAGTGGTCGTGCTCGCCTCGGTGCCTGTGGATGCTCCGCAGTTCCCCTCGCTCGCCACCCGATCCTTCCCAGCGAGCCGCTTCGAACGCGAGATTCATGATCTCCTGGGCCTGGTGCCCCTCGGTCACCCCGAGCTTAGACGGCTCGCGCTCCACCAGTTCTGGCCAGAGGGCTATTACCCGCTGCGCCGCGACGCCGTGCCGCGACGCGACTTCGTCGACGCCGGCCAACCGTTTCCGTTCCGACGGGTGGAAGGGCCCGGCGTGTTCGAGATCACGGTGGGGCCGGTCCATGCCGGCATCATCGAGCCGGGCCACTTCCGGTTCAGCGTGGCCGGGGAAGATATCGTCAGCCTGGAGACACGCCTCGGCTTTGTCCACAAGGGCACGGAAAAGCTCTTCGAGACGCTGCCACTCTCGCGGACGCCCGAGCTGGCGGAGCGCGTGTCGGGGGACGAGAGCGTGGCGCACGCGCTCGCGTACTGTGAAGCTCTCGAACGGCTCACCGGCGCCGCCGTCCCGCCCCGCGCGGCGTGGCTCCGCGTCATCCTGCTCGAGCTGGAGCGACTCTACAATCATGTCGGGGACGTGGGCATGATCGTGAACGACACCGGCTTCGCATGGGGCCATGCGCACTGCTTCCGGTTGCGGGAGGAGCTCCTGCGCCTGAATGCCCGGATCACCGGCCATCGCTTGCTCCGGGGCGCGATGGTGCCCGGCGGCATCGCCGGCCCCGCCGTCGACGCGCCCCTCGACGAGGTGGCGGACACGGTGAATCGCGTCGCGGCGGACTTTCACACGATCGTGCGGATCTGCCTCGACAACACGATGGTCCTGGAGCGACTGCAGGGTACGGGCCGCCTGACCACCAAGACCGCCCGCGAGATGGGCGTGGTGGGACTCGTCGCACGCGCCAGCGGCATCGACGCCGACCTCCGGCGCGACGCGCCGTTTGCGGCCTACCGCGAGCTCGAAGTGACGCCTGCGGTGTACGCGCAAGGCGACGTGTGGGCGCGCACCATGGTCAGGGTCGACGAGGTGCGCGAGTCGGTGCGGCTCATCACCGCCGCTGCGCAGCGAGCCCCCGCAGGCGCGCCCCGCGTCCTCCTCCCCCCGCTGCCGGCGGGTGGCGACGTGGTGACCTGCGTGGAAGCGTGGCGAGGCCCGGTCTGGTACTGGGTGCTGGCCGCGGGGCCGGAACGATTGCGCCGCGTGAAACTGGTGGACCCGTCCTTCCGGAACTGGCCGGCCCTGGAGCTCGCCGTGCTCGAGAACATCGTTCCGGACTTCCCACTCTGCAACAAGTCCTTCAACCTCTCCTACTCCGGTAGCGACCTCTAGCTACGCCGGCGGCGGCGCGATGCGCAGATTGGCGAAGCGGCGATCGGCGCGCGCGGCCATGGCCTCCGCCGCCGTCGCGTCCCCCGCGGCGGCGGCCGCGCGCCCCATCCCGCGCCAGGTGTGCGCGTCCAGCGCGCGCATGCCCAGGCGGTCCGCGACGTCCAGGGCGGCCCGGTAGTACTCGACCGCGGTGGTCGTCTCGCCCGCGGCCAGCGCCACTTCGCCGAGCATCCGGAGGGCCCAGCCCTCGTAGCCGCGCTCCCCGTGCGTCCGCGCGGCGTCAAGGGCGCGCAGCGCGGCGTCGCGCGCCTCCTCGAGGCGTCCCGCGCGCAGCAGCGCCTCGGCCAGCCACGCCAGGCGGAGGGCGTGGCGGCTCCGGATCGCCAGCGCGACCGCGCGCTGCACGCCGTCCTCGAGGAGCGTGAGGCCCTCCGCCACGCGGCCCTGGCGCGCGTAGACGAGGCCGAGCTGGCACGAGAGCATCGGCAGCCATGCGGTGATGTTGAGATCCCGCGCCCGCCCCAGCCCCCGCTCGAGCACGGACCGCGCCGCTTCGAGATCGCCCCGCGTGAGATGGGCGAAGCCCAGGGCGACGTGCGCGGCGGCCACGCTCCAGGGATGATCGGTCGGCTCGGCCAGCCGCATGGCCTCGCGGGCGCGCGCGACGGCGGCCTCGAAGTCACCCATGCCCACGAGGCTGTTGACGAGCCAGACGCGGGTCGCCACCGAAACCAGGCCGGCCATCCCGAAGCGCTCGCGCGCGAGCTCGCCCTCGAGATCTCCGAGCGCGTCCTCGAACAAGGCGCGCGAGCGCGAGTACTCGCCGAGGACGTGGTACGCCTGTCCGAGCCCCGCGATGGCGACGACGCGCATGGGCCGGTCGCCCAGCCGCTCGGCGATGTCGCGCGCCCGCGTGGCCGCCACGATGGCCGCCGCCTGATCGCCCAGCGTGTAGTGGGACTGCGCGAGATACGCGGAGGTCCAGCCGAGACGCCACTCGTCGCCGGCCGACTCCGCGAGGGCCTGGGCGCGGCACAGGTGCTCCAGGTTGCGCGCGAAGTCGCCCAGGGCGGCGAGCGAGGCGCGCGCCTCGAACCGCAGGTCCACCCCGAGGGCGAGGCGCTCGGGCGTGGGCGGCTGCCGGTCCACCGTCTCGATGGCCTGCTCGAAGAACGTGACGGCGTCACGGTGCGCCGAGCGCGTGGCCGCCTTCAGGCCGGCCTGGCGGAGGTACGTCACCGCGCGATCGTCCAGGCCGCCCCGCAGCGCGTGGTGCCCCAGCCGCTCGACCTGCTCCACCGTCCGTCCCGCGTACTGCCCCTCGATCGCCTCCACGATCCGCGCATGGAGCGCGCGCCGGTTGTCGTGGAGCAGGCTCGCGTACGCGACCTCCTGGATCAGGGCGTGCTTGAAGGTGTGCTCGCGCTCCGGGAAGAGCCGGGTCTCGTGCAGGAACTCCGCGGTCTGCAGCCGCGCGAGCCCGAGGCCCAGCACGTCGGGGGACAGATCGGCCACCGCCTGCAGCACCGCGAACGGCACGTCCCGCCCTACCACTGCGGCGCACTGCAGGAGGTGCTTGGCCGTGGGGTCGAGCCGATCGATGCGCGCGGCGAGCACGGCGTGCACGGAGGTGGGCGGGGGCACCGCGGTCAGGGGGCCAGGGAGCCGGTAGGCCCCCCGCTCGCCCGCGAGCACCTCGGTCTCCGCGAGGGCACGTACGCTCTCCTCGAGGAAGAGGGGATTGCCCTCGGTGCGCTCGATGAGGAGCGCGCGGAGGGGATCGAGGCTCGGGTCCGGGCCGAGCAGGACGTCCACGAGTTGGCGGGCGGGGGCCTCGCCCAGGGGGTCGAGGCGAAGCTGCGTGTAGCCGGGCTTGTTCGTCCATCCGTGCTGGTACTCCGGCCGGTACGTCACGAGCACGAGCAAGCGCGCATCCGCGAGCCGGTCCACGAGGCCGTCGAGGAAGGCCTGCGTTTCCTCGTCCACGCGGTGGAGGTCCTCGAAGACCAGCAGCAGCGGCCCGCGCCGCGACTCGAGGAGGAGCAGGCTCTTGAGCGCCTCCAGGATGTGACGGCGGCGCTGCGGCGGCTCCATCGCCTCCCACGGCGGATCCGCGACGGGCAGCTCCAGCAGGGCCAGGAGGGGCGAGCGCATCGCGGTGAGCGTGGGGTCGAGGGCGGCCAGCCGCGCGGTGACCTTGTCGCGCGCGGCCGCCGGCTCGTCGTCGGGCTCGAGGTGGAAGTAGGCGCGCAGCATCTCCAGCACCGGGATCCACGCGGTGGACTTCCGGTAGACGACCGGCCGGCCTTCGAGCACTGTCCAGTCCCGCGCGCGGGGGGTCTGGCTGATCTCGCGAACGAGCCGCGACTTGCCGACGCCGGGCTCGCCCACGAGCGCCACCAGCCCGCCGCGGCCCGCGCGCGCCCGCGCAAGGGCATGCTCGAGCGAAGCGAGCTCCGCGTCGCGCCCCACGAAGCGCGTGAGCCCCCGCACCGCCGCCGCCTGAAGCCGCGAGCGCGCCGGCCCGGCGCCGGTCGCCTCGAACACCTCCACCGGCTCGGGAAGGCCCGGCACCGGCACCGGGCCAAGCGGCCGCGCCGTGAGATAGCCCTCGGTGAGGCGATGCGTCTCCCCGCTGACGAGGATGGTCCCGGGCCGCGCGAGCTTTTCCATGCGCGCCGCAAGGTGGGTGGTCTGCCCGACCGCGGTGTAGTCCATGTGCAGATCGTTGCCGATGGAGCGCACCACGACCTCGCCGGAGTTGAGCCCCACGCGGATCTGCACGTCGACCCCGTGGGAGCGCCGCAGCGTCGCCGCCATGCGGGCCACGCCGTCCTGCATGCGTAAGGCCGCGTAGGCGGCGCGCACCGCGTGGTTCTCGTGGGCGATCGGCGCGCCGAAGATCGCCATGATGCCGTCGCCCAGCACCTGGTTCACGGTGCCTTCGTACCGGTGCACCGCCTCCATCATGAGCTCCAGCACCGGATCGAGGAGCGCGCGCGCCTCCTCGGGGTCCCGGTCGGCGAGGAGCTCCAGCGAGCCCTTCATGTCGGCGAAGAGCACCGTGACCTGCTTGCGCTCGCCCTCCACCGCCGGGCGCGTGGTGCGGATGCGCTCGGCGATGTGGCGGGGGGTGTAGGCGTCGGGCGAGGTCAGCCGCGCGGACACGCCGGGGGCAGCGCCGAGGGGGCGCCCGCAGCCCCCGCAGAAGCGACTGCCCGGCTCGACGGCAAAGCCGCACGCCGGGCAGGCCGCGTCGAGCGCGGCTCCGCACGCGGAGCAAAACCGGCTGCCCTCGCGATTGTCGGTGCGGCAGCGCGGGCAGGTCACCCCGCCCCTACTTCTCCTTCACGAGGAAGGCGGCCCGGCGGTTGGACGCGCGACATGTGTCAGTCATCTCCTCGCACTGGGGTCGCTCCTTCCCGTACGAGATGAGCAGGATGCGCGCCCGGTCGATGCCCTTGGCGCCCAGGTACTCGGAGGCGGCGCGCGCGCGGCGCTCACCCAGCGCCATGTTGTACTCGCTGGTGCCGCGGTCGTCGCAGTGTCCTTCGATGAGCAGCAGCTGGTTGGGGTTCGCCTTCAGCCATTCGACGCTCGCGTCCAGGATTCGCGCGTCGCGGGAACGGACAGTCGAGTGGTCGAAGTCGAAGTGGACGTCCTTGAGCGCGCGGTTCGGGCGGTAGTCACGCGCCGGCGCGGCCGGCGCGGACGCCGTGGCCGGCGGCGCAGGGGCGGCGGGTGTCGGGGCGGGCGCCGGGGCGGGGGCGGCGGGAGCGGGGACCGGGGCCGGTGTCGGCGCGGGCGACGGCGCGGGCGCGGCGATCGTAGGCGGAGGCGCTTGCACCATCGGCACCACGGGTCGCTTCGGGCAGCCGCTCACGAGCAGCGCGAGCGCGACACACGAGACGACGAGCGAGACGACGCGAGCGAGCGACGCGGCGGGCGTGAGCATGGGGGAAGGGTATCCGAGTGGTCGTACCCGGTCAACATGCAGTAGCATAGCGGCGGCGACCATCCATACCCGGAGGTGACTCATGCTGAAGGAATTCCGCGAGTTCGCGATCAAGGGGAACATGGTGGACATGGCGGTGGGCATCATCATCGGCGCCGCCTTCGGCGCGGTGGTGCAATCCCTCGTCGACAACGTCTTCATGCCGCTCATCGCGGCAGCGGTCGGCGCACCCGACTTCAGCAATCTCTTCGTCTTGCTCCGCAATCCCAAGGGGGAGACCTACGCGACGGTGAAGGCCGCGCGCGACGCGGGCGCGGTGGTGCTCGCCTACGGCGTCTTCATCAACACGATCGTCACCTTCCTGGGCGTAGCGGTGGCGACCTTCATGCTCGTGAAGGGCATCAACGAGATGCGCCGCACCCCGCCGCCCGCGGCAACGCCCCCCGCGCCCACCGCCCAGGAGAAGCTCCTCATGGAGATCCGTGACATCCTGAAGCGGACGCCTGCGCGCTGAGGCGATACGATGCTCCGGGGGTTGAACTGGGGGCGCTGGCGGGTGCGCGAGTATCTGCTCGTGTTCGGCCCCGCCGTACTGTTGACCGCGATCGCCTTCACTGTCGCGATCATGTTCATCAAGCCCGCGCCGCCGCGCCACATCGTGATGGCGACCGGCCGCTCCGACGGCGCCTACCATCAGTTCGGCCTGCGCTACCAGGCCGAGCTGGCGCGCGCGGGCATCCGGGTGACCCTGCGCCCCAGCTCCGGCGCGGTGGAGAACGTCCGGCTCCTCTCCGACCCGAGCGCGGGGGTGGACGTCGCCTTCGTGCAGGGCGGGGTCGGGGCCTCCGCCGACTCGGACCTCGCCTCGCTCGGGAGTCTCTACTTCGAGCCGCTCTGGGTCTTCGCGCGCGGCGTGACCAACGTCGAGGACCTCCGCAGCCTTCGCGGGCGCCGGATCGCGGTCGGCCCGGAGGGAAGCGGGACCCGCGCCCTCGTGGACTTGCTCCTGCGGGCCAACGGCGTCACCACGCCGGCGGCCACGTTGGTCCCGTTGACCGGCCTCGATGCCGTGCGCTCCCTGCGCGCGGGGGAGATCGACGCCGCGGTGTTCGTGGCCTCGCCGGAGTCGGCGACGGTGCGGGAGGCGGTGACGGTGCACGACGTCGTGCTGATGAGTTTCGCGCGGGCCGACGCTTACACGCGCCTCTTCCCCTTCCTCTCCCGACTCACCCTGCCCGAGGGTTCGCTCAGCCTCGATCGTGACATTCCCCGCCAGGAGATCGTGCTCCTCTCCCCCACCGCGAGCCTGGTGGTGCGGCCGGACTTCCATCCCGCGCTGAGCGATCTGCTCCTGGTGGCGGCGGCGAAGATTCACGGCCGGGCGGGCGTGTTCGAGCGCCCGCGCCAGTTCCCTTCGCCCGACTTCACCGACTTCCCCCTGAGCCCCGAGGCGCTGCGCTTCCACCAGAGCGGCCCGCCCTTCCTCGCCCGCTATCTGCCGTTCTGGGCGGCGACGCTGGTGGACCGCATGAAGATCATGCTGCTGCCGCTGATCGCGCTCCTTTTCCCCCTGTTCAAGATCCTCCCGCCCACGTTCCGCTGGCGGACGCGCCGCAAGATCTACCGCTGGTATCGCCAAGTCCACGACACCGACGTCGCCTTGTGCACGCCGCAGCCGGCGGAGGAGCTCGACCGGCTCATGACGGCCCTCGATCACATCGAGCACCAGGTGAGGCTCCTGCCCATTCCGCCCGCGCACGCGGAGTCACACTTCCACTTGCGCCTGCACATCGACCTGGTCCGCGCAAAAGTGCTCGCGGCGCGCGCCGCGCTCCGTTGACCTGACGGGCCGGCGCCCGCTATGCTCGACTCATGACCCCTTCGGCGACCGCCTCGTCCCCCTCGATGCCCCGCTTCCACGATCTCCTGTCCACTCGCGCCCGCATCGGCACCGGGGCCGCCGCCCAGCCCGCCCGACCCGTGCAGAGCGCGCTCTACGACTTCGGGGGCGGCTACCCCGATCCCGCGTCGTTCCCCTACGAGGGCATCGTTGCGGCCACCGCCGCCATGATCAACGCGGAGGGCGCCCAGGCCCTCACCTACGGCGAGGCGCAGGGGTACAAGGGCCTGCGGGAGCTGGTGTGCCACAAGTACGGGCTCTTCGAGGGCCTCCGCGTCGGCCCGGAGAACATCATCATCTCCAACGGCTCGGGCCACGCGCTGTCGCTCGCCTTCAGCGCCTTCGTCGACGTGGGCGACGCGATCCTGTCCGAGGCGCCGACCTTCTCGGGCACGCTGAACACCATCCGCCGCCACGGCGCGCGCGTCCTCGATGTCCCGGTGGACGACGAGGGTCTGGTGACCGGCGTGGCGCGGCGCCAGCTCGAGAGCCTCCGCCGCGAGGGCACGCGCTGCAAGCTCATCTACACCATCGACAACTTCCAGAACCCTGCCGGGCCGACCATGAGCCTCCGGCGGCGCCGCGAGCTGGTGGATCTCGCCCAGGAGTTCGACACCTTCATTCTCGAGGACGACGCCTACGGCGAGCTCCGCTTCGAGGGCGATCACCTCCCCTCGCTCTACGCGCTCGACACGGGCGGGCGGGTGATCCGGGCGGGCACCGTGTCCAAGATCCTCGGCGCGGGCTTCCGGCTCGGCTGGCTCTGCGCCCCCGTCGAGATGATCCCCGCCTTCCAGGGCTTTCTCTTCGGCGGCGGCGTCAATCCCTTCGCGTCCCGGGTGGCGACGTATTTCCTGCGGGACCATCTCCAGCCGCATGTGGCCCTGCTCATCGACGTGTACCGCACCAAGCGGGACGCCATGCTCCGCGGGCTCCACGAGGTGCTGGACGGGAACGGCGCGCACATCAGCACGCCCGCGGGCGGCTTCTTCCTGTGGATTCGCCTCCCCGCCGGCACCAACCAGGCGCGGCTCGCCGAGCTCGCGGTGCAGGCGCGCGTGCAATACACGGGGGGTCCCGCCTTCTTCCCCAACGGCGGTGGCGAGGAATTCATCCGCCTCGCGTACAGCCTGGAGACGCCCGAGAAGTGCTACGAGGGCGCGCGGCTCATCGCCCGCGCGATCCTCGACGCGCGTGTCTAACCCCGCGCGGGTGGGTCGGCTCCAGGGCAAGCGCGCGCTCGTGACCGGCGCGGCCAGCGGCATCGGCCGGGCCGCCCTCCTTCTCTTCGCCCGCGAAGGTGCTCGTGTCCTCGCGGTGGACCGCGCCCGCGAGGGTCTCGAGGCGGCGGCCGCCGAAGCCGGCGCGGCCGGCGGCACCGCGATCGCCCTTGCCGCCGACGCCGGCGACGAGGCGGCGGTGGAGCGCGCGGTGGAACGCTGCATGGCCGAGTGGGGCGGGCTGGACGTCGCCTTCGCCAATGCCGGCGTCAGCGGAGGGCGCGTGCCGCTCCTCGAGCAGACGGTAGAGCAGTGGCAGGAGATCCTGCGCGTCAACCTGATCGGCCCGTGGCTCATGATCAAGCACACCGCGCCGGTGATGATTCGCCAGGCCCAGGGCTCCATCGTGTGCACCGCGTCGGTGGCCGGACTCCGCGCCAACGCGGGCGGCACGCCCTACTCCGCCAGCAAGGCCGGCGTCATCAGCCTCGTCCAGACCGCGGCCAACGCGCTGACCGGCACCGGCGTGCGGGTCAATGCGATCTGTCCCGGCCTGATCGAGACGGGGATGACCCGACCGATCTTCGACTTCGCCCGCGCGCGCGGCACGGAGGACAAGATCGGCCAGCTCAACCCCGCACGGCGCCACGGGCTGCCCGAGGAGATCGCCGCCACCGCGCTCTTCCTCGCCAGCGACGACGCGTCGTACGTCAACGGTCAGGCCATCGCGGTGGACGGCGGCCTCTCCAGCACGCATCCGTTCACGGGCAGCCGCCGCTGAGGCGGCACGCGCCCCTCTCAGGAGCGAACGGGACGGCAGTACCGGTGGAGCTCCGACCGCGCGGTGCCCGCGTAGAGATAGCCGTCCAGCACGCCGATGCTGGTGGCGTCGGTCGGCGCGGTGGCCACCGGCCGCCATCCCACGAGGTCCTCGGTGGCCAGCACCTCCCGCCCGTCCAGCACGTAGAGCACGCCGTCTGACAGCGTGAGGTCCACCAGATGCGCAGCGGGCGCGCGCACCACCCGCGCGCGCGTACCGTCGAACGCCGCGAGCCCGTCCGCTCCGAGATACACCACCTGACCCGCGAGGGGGTAAGGCTTGGCGCCGGTGTTGGGGATGGGATGGAGGTCGGGGCCGTCCTCCCAGGCTCGGCCATCCCAGACGCGCGAGCGCGGGAACACGCCGCCCAAGTAGTCCTGGGCCTGCACGTAGAGGCGTCCCGCGAGCACGAACACGAAGTGGAAGCGGGCGAAGTCTCCGTTCTGGCCGCTCCGGGGTCCGACTTCGAGCGCCGCGGTCCACGTGCGCCCGCCGTCCACGCTGCGCACCGCGATGGCGTGGAGACGTCGGGAGCCGACCAGCCAGAGATCGGCACCGTCGCGGGTCACGATATCGAAGGCGTGCGTCACGAACACCGACTTCACATTCGACCAGGCGCCGTCGGGCTCGCCCACCGCCACCGCCGCCGACGGACCATCCCCGAGCGGGTCGATGGCCGGCGCATAGAGCCGGTTGCCGATGGCGCGGTAGAGCTCGACGGCCTCGGTCGGGAACCGGAGCCTGCTCCCGAACGACGCCTGGCGTGGGTCGTAGGCGGTGATCTCGATGGGGCCCGTGTTCTCGTCGTAGTCGCCGTACCCCATGAAGAGCTGCCCCCGCCAGCCTTCGAGCGTGTGGAGTCGGCGCCCGACCGCGGTGGGCTGGGCGGCCGCGTAGGGATTCCGGCCGAGGGAGACGAACTCCGGGCGACCGGCGAAGCGGCAGGGGAGCCCGCTGCAGGCGCCGGCCACGCAGGTCAAGGCAAGCAGCGCGAGCGCGTGGCTCGCGCGGGTCGCTCGCCCCCTCACCCGTCGTCCGCCCGGCGCACCAGCGCCTGGTGCACGAGGTGGCGCACGAGCATGAGCGGCGGCATGCGCAGCCAGTGATGCCGCACGGTAAGGAGCCCGCGCGCCAGTCCCTTGCCGGTCCGTGGGCGCGCCGGCTGGTCGGGCGCCATCGCGGCCAGCACCAGGGTGTCCATCGCCGTGCGCACCGGGGCGGGCGGCGCGGCGCGCGCCACCGCGCGACGGCTCTCCGCGGGCACCGGCGTGCCGAAGAGCCGCTCCGCGAAGCGCAGCCCGTAATAGAGCGGCCGCTCGATCCCCAGCACACGGGCCCGCTCGAGGAGGACCGGCCAGAACCCGGGCTCGCCCACGAAGCCGCGCACGAGCGCGTCGAGGTCGCCGAGATCGCGCAGCGACTTGTGGAGCTCCCCCGACATGAAGAGATGGCACGCGCAGTGGAGCACCATGTCCTCGGGAGCCAGCACCCGAAGGGACGAGCCCGGCAGCGGGCGCGCCGCCGCCAGGAGCAGGCGCGCGTCCGGCCGCAGCCGGCCGGTGGGCGGCAGGATGTTGTGGTGCACGTCGACCACGACCTGCCGGTCTTTGTGCGCCATCGGGGGCAGCTCGTGCGACCACTCGCGGTAGTAGCGGTCGTCGTAGGCCGTCAGTACGGTGGATCGCCAGCCGGCGTCGCGGAGCCTCGTCTCGACTTCCCCCAGCGCCTCCGCGGGCACCAGCACGTCGACGTCGTTGAACTGGCGGCCGCGCGCCGCGGGAAGGTCGGCATGGAGGTAGGCCGCGCCCTTCAGCAGCACGACGGGCATCGGGGCGAGGACGCGGCGCAGGCGCGTGACTTCCCATCGGATCAGGCGATGGTGCAGCTCGACGTCCGTACGCGCCGCCTCCAGCCGGGTGCGCACCCGTGGCGGCGTCCCCGCCAGCACGCCAGCGTCGCGCGCGAGGGCCTCGAGCCGCGCGAGGAGACCGGCGTGGCGGGCCTGGCGCAGGAGCACGTCCCACTCCGCGGGGGCGAGACGCGCCATGGACACGGGCTCGCGGAGCAGGCGCGCCAGAGAGCCGGCGGCCGTCACGGAAGCGGACGGGCTTGGAACCGGCGCCGACGACGCGGAAGGGTCAGACGGTGGGCGTCGGAAGCGGCAGCGCGCCGAGGAGGCCCAGGGCATCGTCCAGGCTGGAGTACCTGAACTCGTAGGCGTCGCACTGGTCAATCATACGCGACAGCGCGCGGAAGCCCCGAATCCCCAGCGACGCGTAGTTGAACGAGCAGTCGGCGAGCCGGAAGAACGCGCGAGCCTTCGGGACGCGGGTCAGCGTGGGCGCCGCCCCCGGCGCGAACACGGGGAACACGAGCCAGGCCGGCATCGCGGCCTCCCGCGCGCGCCGCACGCTATCCACGGGCGGGCGCACGTGCGCCACCGTCCCTTTGTTCGTATTGGGAACCGGCGTGCTCATGTGGGCATCGGGCGCCCACCAGCGGATCACCTCGATCGAGGTGTTCTTCAGGCTGATGGGCCGGGGCCAGGGATCCAGCGCGCCGTCGCCGGGGCGGATCAGCGCGAACTCGTCCGAGAGCAGCCGCCAGCCGCGCAGCGCCAGCCCCGCGCAGAGCGTGCTCTTCCCCGCTCCGGAGACGCCGGGCAGCACCAGCGCGCGGCCGCCCCGCTCCAGCACTGCGGCGTGGATCATCACGTATTGATTCGCGCGCGTGGCCGCGCACCAGTTGATGCTCCATTCGAGCATGGGCACCGCCATGTGAATGGGCAGCGGCTCGAACGGGCGGTCCTCGTCGAGGATGACCGTGGCCTGCCGGCGCCACCAGCGGCGAATCCCCAGTGGCCCGACCGGGCTCCTTACCACCACATGGAAGTCGGCGAGCCCGCCGCCCTCGTCCAGGGGATAGTCGCGATAGAGGGCGTGGAGCTCGTCGACCAGCTCGGGAATGGGCGTCTCGAGGCGCACGACGAACGGGCCGGTGTCCAGGTCCACTCCGCGACGCTCCAGGCGTGTGGCGAGGTCGCGGCGGTCGAGCTCGCCCAGCCTCACGCGGGGGCTTCCTCGATCAGGCCGATCTCCCGGAACCGCTCGATCGCCGCGTGGACATGCCGAACGATGTCGGGCGCGGGGCCAGATCCCAGACGCGCGATCAACGTGGAGATGTCGGCGGGGAACTCCTCGAGCGTCTTCAGGATCTCGGCCGAGAGGGCATCGAGCAGATGCGTGTCGCCGGACCCTTCATCGAAGACGACGAACTCGTCGTCCCAGGACTTCCAGTGGAGGCGGGAGCCCTCGGACAGCTCCCAGCGGACAGCAGCGGCGGACGGCTCGGGTACGGCCCCTGGCTCCTGTTACTTGTTTTGCGGGCCGGCGCCGGGCTTCTGCGACATGTTATGCGACAGTGCTGCGCTGTTGTTCTCGGGTCCCGCGAACGCGGGCCGCGCCTTGATGGACATGATGATGGGCGCTGCGGCCGCCGCTGCCTTCAGGACACGCCGTCGGCTGGGCGACTGCGCGACGTCTTCCGCGCCCTTGCCCCGCGTCTCGTCCGGTCCTGGCCTAGTCTCGTTCATCGCTCGGGCTCCTCGGTCCTAGTAGGGGATCGGCCCCGGACCCATCCTATACCGCTCCGGCTACAGTACTCCCGGGGCATCCCGATCAAATGCACGTTCCGTGCTCGAATGCGTTTGCCTTGTTTTTCAAACACTTAAGTCCCTGCATCGGCTGCGCACGCTACGAAAAGTCAAGCTTTCCGACAGTCCTGGGCGGCAAATCTTCCCCACCGCAGAGCCGGCCGGGAAAGTCGCCACGACTGTCGGTGTACCCTTGCTCTCCCGATGTCTCCTATTCCATACTCCTACTGCCCGGGTCAACCCCCGCAAGGCCGGAGGATGCCATGAACCGCCGCACCACCGTTGCACTGCTCCTTGCCACCCTCCTGATTCTCTCGGGAATGGGCGTCGCGCGCGCCGCCGGCGAGCTCGGCCTGACGACCGGTGGGGAGCGGGGCACATACTATCAGTTCGGGCTCAACCTCCAGAAACTGGTCAAGGACAAGGGGATCGAGCTCTCGGTCTACCCGTCCAAGGGCTCCATCGAGAACGTGTACGCGGTCTACCAGCGGCCAAACACGCAGATGGGCATCGTGCAGTCCGACGTGCTCGCGTTCGTGGCCCGCGTGCAGTCCGACCCCGTGCTCAAGCGGATCGCCAAGAAGACCAAGATGATCTTCCCCCTCTACAACGAGGAGATCCACTTGCTCGGCCGCAAGGGGATCACGGACTTCGACGACCTGGCGGACCGGCGGGTCGCCATCGGTCGCGAGGGCAGCGGCACCTACCTCACCGCTCGGCTGCTCTTCAAGGTATCCGACGTGCAGCCCAAGGAGATGGTGCTGATAGACACGGACGAGGCGCTCGCCGCGCTCAAGGATGGGCGCGTCGACGCCATGTTCTACGTGGCGGGCTACCCCGTGAAGCTGTTCAGTGACGGCGTGACCCAGGCCGACAACCTGGCGCTGATCCCCATCACGAACAAGAGCATCACCGAGTTTTATCCCCGCTCCGAGATTCCCGCCGGCACCTATCCCTGGCAGCCCCAGGCGCTCGCCACGGTAGCGGTGAAGGCGGTGCTGATCTCGTTCGACTTTCGCCGCCGCGACTGTGATCTGGTGGGCCAGTTCGCCCAGACGGTCTCCGCCAACCTGCCGTGGCTCGTGAAGAACGGTCATCCGAAGTGGAAGTCGGTGGATCTCGACGCGCCGCTGCGCGGCTGGGAGCAATACGACTGCGTCGCGAAGTACCTCCGCAAGCCCGGACAGCCCGCCGCCGCGAAGGCGACCGGCGGAAATCCGGTCATGGACGCCATCAAGGAGATGCTCAACGAGTGAGAACGGCGACCTGACGCCGCGGCGGATCCGACTCGAGGATCTCCGGTCGGCGGGCGCGCTCGGTCCCTTCCGGGCCGTTGCGACTCTGAACGCTTGGGGTACAGATTCATTGTTCCTGGCTGAACGTAAGGCCGGGGGCGACCGCGTGGCCGTGCGCGTGCTGGACGGGGGTGAGAACGGGGCCGAGAACGGCCCCGACGATTCCCTGCTCGAATCGCTCCGCGAGCACGTGGTGCGCGTCAGTGCGCTCAACGCGCGGTGCCCGGCGATCGCTTCCCTTCACGAATGTGGCCGCGCCGAGGGCGGCGGCCTCTACCTAGCGCTCGAGCATCCCGAGGCGCCGACGCTGGCCGAGGTGCTCCAGCGCGAGGGGCAGCTCGAACCCGAGCGCGCGGTGCGTCTCGCCGTGCGCGTCGCGGAAACGCTCGAGTCCGCGCACATGCTGGGGATTCCGCATGGCGGGCTCGCGCCCCGGAACATCGTCCTCGTGGGTGAGGACGAGACGGTGAAGCTCACCGAGTTCGGCGTCGACTGGCTGCGCGCGCGCGCCGGCGGCGTCGAGCGACACCGTGCATCCGGCTCCCCCTACCTGGCCCCCGAGCAGCGGGCGTCCGGCGAGGCGACCCCGCAGGGCGATGTCTACGCCGTCGGCGCCGTTCTCTACGAGGCGCTAGCCGGCCGGCCGCCGGAGGCGCAGACGTTGTCGCGGCGGCGGGTCTCGATCCAGCCGCTGCGCAAGATGCGTCCCGACGTCTCGCGCGCGCTCGAGCACATTGTCACGCGCGCGCTCGAGTCCGATCCCGAGCGCCGCTACCGTGACATGACCGATCTGTTCAACGATCTTTGGAGCGAGATCAGCCCGTTCTCCGGCTCGCCGCCGGCCGGGCTAGACGCCGTTCCGCGCCGCCGACCCGACGGAAAGCGCACGCGTCTCATCGCGGTGGGAATCGTGTTCGGCGCGATTGGGGTCATCGCGCTGCTGAGCCGGCTCCTCGTGGCGGGACCGCCTGCCCTCGTGTCGCCCCCGCCGCCACCGGCCCCGCTGCCGCAGGTCGCGGCTCCCGCCCTCGCGCCGCCGGCTCCCCCGCCGGCAGCCGTCGACAGCGAGCCCGAGCCCGTCGCCCCGCCGGCGATTGCCGCGCCGCAGCCCGATGCGGTGGCCCCGCCTGCGGCGCCGCGCCCCGTGGTCGAGCCGCCCGCGCGGCCCACGCCGCCGCCCGTCCGCGCCACCGCCCAGGCGCCGCCCGCGCCACCGCGCCCGGTGGTCGAGCCGCCGCCCGCCCGCGCCACCGTCGAGGCGCCGCCCGCGCCACCGC